>Ga0123342_1001624_pt1 | contig 37754 bp, 27 predicted proteins | sample Turbeawhitnodule_FD_89960 | JGI IMG/M metagenome (GOLD analysis project Ga0123342, IMG submission 89960) | Root nodule microbial communities of legume samples collected from Mexico - Turtle bean Mexico white nodule | ecosystem: Host-associated > Plants > Roots > Nodule | place: Mexico: Nepantla...
GCATTTACTTTGTATTACTACTGCACTGGGTACTATTAATACCCAGCCTTCCCTGTACATTACACACTGAATCATATAATAAAGATTACTCATTCTCTATCTTTCTTCTCTCTAATCTCTCCTCTCTATACTCTTATAGTCAGCACTATGGTTATCCGCTGATGTTTTTCCAGCAAGTATTTTTCACTGTTGACAATTTTAGGACAGATTTTTCTTTTGACAATTATCGTGCCCTTTGAGCATTTTCACTTCCCAACAGTCACTACACTCTGAGTGTTTTTGCTTTCCGGCAACATCTGTGTACTCTGAGCATTTATTGGTTCCCATTTTATTGTTTACTGGCAACCGCATGTAATCTGAACATTTTTGCTTTATGTTTTCTCAAAGAAATTGAACAATAGAAAACTTTGCAAACAAACTGAACTGTTTATTATTTTCACTCATGAAATAAAAAGCAAAAAACACACAGTATCTTATTCTAGTGTAAAAGCTGAATTTGGAACCCTTGCTCAAAGTATGTGTGAAGAACTCTGGATAAAAATCATACTAGATAGAGGACCTTAAAATAAAAGTTTGCATCACTATGCAATTGTACTATGATAACAAATCAGTCATGAGCATTGCTCATAAACAAGTACAACTTCATAGGACCAAACATATATTGAAATTGGTAGACACTTCATCAATGATAATCTCAACAGAGGTCTTTTCGTTACTGTTAGATATAACAGCCAATGTCATGGACTTAGCTCATACTTTTTGTTTGATTTATCACTGTAAAAGCATAACCCTATGTGGTCAATACACACAAGGTATTTATCCTATTTTATTCTCCTTCATTTTAATATGGTATATAAAGCTAGGGTAAAATCCTTGACTTCCCGATAAACCCACTGCTCACCGGACTTTTTTTTCGCTCCCACCGATGCGCCACTGTTTGGACTGGCGACATCACCGTTGGGTTTGTCTTGGCCAGGCAACCACCATGCCATCAGGATCACGACAATCAAAGTCCGCACACGCTCTCATGCACCTCCTCTCTGTAGTTCACTGCCACAATGCGTGGCTGCACGTCAGTTGTCCGTTCCGACGACGCTTCATATTCACGGGATTGCCTCACCATCATAGTGCTGGATCTGGCCTTGTCTTTTTTTATCGGAGCCCGGTTAATTTTAGGATTTTTCTCTCTCTTCTAAGGTGTTTCTCTCTCACCTTCATCTATGGCCTCTTCTGCTGCCACTATGCCTGACCCATCCATCTATACTAATTATGACAAATTGAATGACACTAATTATGATACTTGGGCTTCAAACATTAAACTATGACTTAAGAGTCAGGGTTATGTAGATCATCTTACCCAGAGTATGCCCAATACATGAAATTTTATAAAGCTGTGTCAAGGTGTGCACAATTCACACCGACCCTTATCTACATCATTGATTATACAATAATACCCATAACTGCAAAAAACATAATGTAATGCAATGTAACAGAAATCACAATTTAAAAACCTAGCTTATAATAATTTTCAATCATCTATCTTCTTCTCTAATCAGCTAACTGTTACAGCCAGATAACTTAGACTAACCAGCCTATTTAATTGGGGATCTGCTAATAGTGTTTAGTTTACAAAATCTCTTCAAAAGACATGGAAACAGTTATGAGTAAGCATACAACTCATAGGCACAAAGTCCGGAATGACACATGGTTTAGGAGAGGGCAAAGTAGAGATAATATCTAAAAAGAATAAATTACCTTATCACCCCAGCAAACGTAAATGGGACTACTACATCTCCATGCAGAGCTAAAATCCAACGGATAGGCCTGCTAAACATCACCTGTATATTAAAAGTATAGAAACATGTTAATTTATGTAACCAGTGATTTCCTTTACTCCACAATAAAACAGCGTGATAGCATTATATAATCTTCAATTATTTATAACTTCATGTTGTAGAGGATAGTTGTCATGTTACCTGAGAATTCCAACGCATTGTCTTCGGAAAAGAAATTTTAGCAATAGTAGCAGGCAAATCTTCAGACAAGACCTGATAAAAGTATAACAAATCAGCAGCTATAGCATTTTTCATATAAAGTCTGTAAGAGGCAGAGAAATAAACCCTAGATGACAGGTTGTAAGATTCACATCTCAAAACTCTTGAATGGAACCGTGGTTAGAACTTGTCCTTGAATCTATCTCAAGTGAATTTGCCTTGAATTTCCTTTTATTGTGTATTAGATGAGAAACAATTGGAAAGATTAACCATATTTATGAATGATATAACTGTAAACAGAAGAAATTAGGTATCTTTTGCTAAACTATTAGATATCACAAATAGTGTACTGTTGTGATAATTGGGACTTCAATCAAAATCAGTCTCCCAAGTTTAGCATAGGTAACTAACTGGACATAATCAAAACAGTTGGCATTCTCTACATTCCATTAGGTTTGTACATCTCCAAAATGTTGTCTTTAAGACTATGAAGTTCACAGAGCACAGAGAAATAAACCCTAGATGACAGTTGTAACATTCACATCTCAGAAGTCTTGCATGATATCATGGAACCGTGGTCAGAACTTGTCCTTGAATCTATCTCAAGTGGATATGCCTTGAATTTCCTTTTATTATGTATTCAATGAGAAACAAATGGAAAAATTAAGCATATTTATGAATGATATAGCTGTAAACAGAAGAAATTAGGTATCTTTAACTAAATATTATATATCATAAACAGTGTACTGTCTCGTGATAATTGGGACTTCAATCTAAATCAGTCTCCCATGTTTAACATAGGTAACTAACAGGAGATAATCCAAACTCATTCATCAAAACAGCTGGCATTCCTACACTCTATTGGGTTTGTACATCTCCAAAATCTTTAAGACTATTAAGTTCACAAAGCACTTTTTAGTGAAACCAAGCGTACAATATTGCACTATTATCTTAAGCCTCATTTCATTTTATGAAGTGCTCAGTTGATCCTATATACAACATTTATAAATCATATTATTAGAATATGTCATGGTATATTGGCCTATTTAAACAAATACCTTTAAGAAACAGACACTCACATTTGCAATACTTGTTTTAACAGAACATATAAAACCCACAAAAAGGCAAGACAAGGGAAAAAGAACAAAAACCTCCAAAGCATATCTTGAAGACTCCTTTACATGTGCATAAACATATTCTGTTTTCCCTGCAACATCAAGTACCTATTAAAGGACTGAACTTATGGTACAGAGGTATATTAGCAGTAAAATACACTCACTCAACAAGTCTTTCTGCTTCTGAATACTCACCATCGACCTTTCTGTATACTAGGTCCAGTGGTACAGAGTATCTACGACAAAAACCCTCAATGGCCTGATACAAAAAATATAAATGTAGGCACCATTTCATGAACATCAACACTTAGGATAAAAGTAAAAGCCTCAAGCATAGTAAAACCTTTGTGGGATTTCCCTCATGATCAAATGCTTTTGACACAGGAGGACCTCGAACTTCAACCTCCTTTTCAGCCTGTTTTGTGTAAAGATTTTGAACAGCAACCTGTGAAGTTCACAATATGAAAAATTTATGATTACAGTCATTACATATCTGAAGAATTCTAAAATTTGAATATTTTATAACGTTTGCAAGAACAAAACATAAATTTCAACTGTTGTATTTATGATTCTATCCATACTTTTTGGTGATACTATCTATTAATCCTGGATAGGAATTACTGCAAATGCTTCACATAAGATTTTATCCTTTTATACAGAACATAGATTATATAATGAGGTAACACTTAGAGGGTATGAACAATAAGGATGAGGAATAATGCAACACATTAAGAAACAAGAATTGCATATGAAAGACAGTTTATTTCCGCACCACTAATCTACGCGGAGTGCCAAAAGCTTGCACTTCACCATGGTTTAGCCTTTGCCGTTCAAGCAGTTGCAGCACTAAATCTTTCAGCTACAATGACCAGCATAGTAAAATCAATGTTAAACAATGAATAATAATAATAATTCACAGGAAAAATAACAATAATTATCTAGAAAATAGCTGAAACAACTTATATCACGTAAAAGTGAAAAAGAACACATTTGAAATCCATATGAGAAGTTAAACAAATGATAAATTGGAGGTTACTATATTCATGATTTTTAATTAGATGAAAACAAGTTATACTTGATTACTGGCATCAACAACATCTTGAGGCGGCATCTCTTCAGTCCCAATTTCAAGAACAAATGCTCTTGAATGATCATGCACCTATATAACCAGAGAAAAGATATAATTTACATTAATATTAATATATGAATAAATTTGTGGAAAATAATCAATAAATATACTCTTGCTCAAGCTAAATATTGAAAGATTAAGTTTTCCAATCCAGTCTAAAGTTTGTATTGAGTTAAGAATCAAATAAACTACATCCAGAAATTATACATGTAAAATCAAATACAAGACGGAGTGTTCTTTGAAGCAAGGATACCTGCAAACAGTAACAATTCTGCTATAAGAGAACAGTATAGGAAATACAATTCAGCCGTTTTAGAGAAAGATGACATTCTAGGAGAAACCAGTTAAGCCTACGAGGTCATATTTCCAACAAGACATGGGAAGCCACTAGAAAACCTAAGCATCATTGTACGGATCTCAACATAACAAGACCATGAGTTCTAATTGTTGTTAGAAAGGTGAGTTACTTCTTCAATTCATGGACTTTGACTCTCCACATATTGTGAAATGCAAGTTGTTGACAGGTTCATAGTTGTAAAAGATTGCACTATTGGATTTCAACCTCAAATATTCTTAATATTCTGCATTAGAGAACTTTGGTTCAACAACTTCAGATTGGAAATATTAGTTGTCTTGTTAGGAAAGTCATGCAAAGAGTAGCAATTTCCTTGAGTATGACCTATTCTTTTACAACACGTGCATTGAGGACGTCCTCTACCTCCTTGCCCTCAACTAGTGCTATGACCTCCTCTTCCACAAGTAGATACCATGGCAGAAGACTCTGCATATTCTTGAAAATTTCTACTCTTAAGAGTTGGAACACAAAAAAGTCATGTTGTCAAGATTTCCACATAAGCAACTTCTTGACTAGTTCAACTTTGATCACAAACATGATCAAAATTTGGATTCCTAACATGAAGGATCATAAACATATAAACTTATCCAACTTCATTTTCATTGCATCTAATAAATCAACCTCCAGGAGCATATTCAATTCTTGATTAAGCTTCAGCAATAAAAGACATCATGTCATTATCAGTTTGCTTGAGAGGCCAATCGATTAGCAGAATTATAAAGATGGATATCATTTGCAAAAACATTTTGAGTTTTTTTCCAAAAAGAGTTACATGTCTTGAATGATCCAAGAGTGCTCAAAATATTGGGTTCCACTTACTGTTACAATAAAGCACAAAGCTGAAAATCAGTTTTCTTCCGAAGCTTAATCTGATGGTACTTTAACTCCGTCTTCTTCTAGGTGATCACAAAAACCTTGACCAAGGAACCAAAGTTCAAAGGAAGCAAACCAAGACATGTGGTGTTTTCCATTTAGTTTCTCAGAAGTTATAATAGGAGTCCCTAAAAAAGAGGTGGTAGTTCCTAAAGACATGTTGAAATAGGGTAGAGGCAAACAATCCCGTGAAGGAAAAATAAGGTTGCAGGACAGAGAAACCATGAGGAAACCTTGACCCTTGCACCAAACAGCACCTAAACGAGAAACAACAACATAAATGTGCTCAGCAGGTGCCAACGAGTCAATTGGCGGTGGACCAAATGAATTCCAGCCACAGGAAGGCGATGTAGGCACACTTGCTTAGGTTTGGCTAAGAGAAAGATGTCGTCTGGCAGAGTTTTGTCACGGGACCACCAACAGTGGATCGCACTCCTCCAGGCGCAACAAACCCTAATTTCAGAAGACGAAGCAACAACGGTTGATGGTGGTGGACAAGACAGAGATAGGCAAAGCGGAATCGACCCACTCTAATACCAACTTATGATAAACGAAAGAGAAAAGAAGTATATATTAGAGTTTAATTCCCCTCTCTTAGGTTCTCATATTTTAATAACAATGGTAGTTCAGATACAATAAAAGAGAGAGAAGAGTAAAGAATAAGAAGAGTAATATCTAGAGGTCAAGGTACAAGATAGGTACAACACAAAACAGTTGTTCAATAATGCCTATTCAAGACCTACTCCAACACAAGAAGAATTGCTCAGATACCTGTAAGTGAGGCTTATTTGAGTCGTGTTTTAAATAAATAAAAAAAGCAGATAAAACTATAAAGAAACTTGGAAACAGAAATTCCAAAGGAAAAAAATTGCCTGAAACAAACATCAAAATTTCACACAGGATAGATTGACGGGACTGATCCACATGCAAACTAACCTTCACACATGCAGCTTCCAAAACTCCTTTTGGCAATACAAAATGATCAGGTTCAGAGATAAAACCAAGGGGAAAGCCAAGCATCTCTCTTGTCTTCAACCACAGTTGAGCACATTGGCGAGCCAAACTGGAAAAACCAGGATGGAAAAAACATGAAATGTAGAGAATCAAGAGAAAGAAGCATACAAGATAACAAAATAACTAACAAACTAATGTGATAAACAGTATATACTAAAACCCTAAAAAATCCAAACATCCACAAATGAACACTAGATTTGAGCTGAAGTGTAAGGATACCTTAACTTGATGACCATTATACTCCCTCTAGTGTGTTTTAAAGTAGAAAATAGCTTATAGTTACAACTATGCAAGAGTAGCATGACTCCATTAGGAAGCCACTCATTACTAAGTTTAATATTAGGAAGGAGTGCAGAGGATCTGCTCCTCTCAGCAGCGCAATGGTTCATGGTTGATGTAACAGATTGCAAGGAAGGAATCAAGGGGAGTTGAGATAATAGGAGGGAATGGTTAAGGTTACAAATTTCCTGTGAGTGAGGCAATAAAGAGGAACAATAAGGAAGGAAATTTTTTTACCTGCATGAATGCAGTTAGAATATTAAAAAAATATATTTAATTTATTACTTAAATTATCTCTTAGGATTGGTTTGTCATCTTAGTATCTTAAATTGTCCTTAAAGATTGGTTTTATTATCCTAGAATATCTCCTAGGATTAGTGTTCATACTTTTATTAATTATCATTATTTGTTTCTTTTTCTTTAAGTAGAATTAGGAGTCTATTAATTAGTATCATAAGGGTCAGTGGCTTAGTCTTTTACACAAGATCATTGGAGCAAATCCTATTAATAATTCAAGGATAATGTCTTTTCTTTCTTTTCTCCTCTCGCCTATCTGTTGAAAACCTTGTGATTCAACAAATATAAAAGGAGAAGGGGGAAGACAACAAATGGGGAGATATAGAAGAGTGAGGGAGAGAGTAAGGACTCTGAGATAAAGGCACTACCCATTTCCTGTTTCAGTTCATTTAAGCAAAACTTTTTAGTTTTTAAATGAGTCATTTTCTTCTGCTGAAATGAAATATATGAATGAAAGAAAGATGTTTTATAAAACAAAACTAGTTTTTCTTCTATTTGTTCAACAATTGGAAAATTGCGGTTATATGTAGTCTAGGTTTAATCTTCTTAACAATGGGTATTCTTTCAAGAACAATATGGGCTGACGAAGGATCCAGAGATCATATTGGAATTGGGATCATTTCTTCATTTTCCTAAATTCAAATCAGGCAAATACATGTATCCACAGAAGAAATAACACAGTAGTTTCCTCATAACTGTGTGTACTTCGATCTTGCTTATATCAAAATTGTACAAGTCTGGGCCATAAATAACAACATATTACTCTCCCAAAATTTCTAACTTAGAAGACAAGACAAAAAGCCTTAAAGTTCATGAATCCTAGATTTCCATATCTGATTGATATGTGATGAATATTTTGCACTAGACAAAAAAGAAGTCAAGAACAGAATTGTTTCAGCATTTAAACAAGAATACCATAGATGATAATATTAAAGACAAGAACTTCGGAAAAAAATATCACTAATGTCTCCAACTTTTGAATTGAGAGATTTTCACAGGACAATATCATGACAATCTCAAGGATTAATTTTCAATTGTGATTATGACTTAACAAAACTATCAAAGTGATACAAATATATATAGCTGCTTCATTTACTGATGTCACAGAGCATTACCTACGCATGCGACCAAAATAACGAGCTCGCTCTGTTACTCCAACAAAGCCTCTGGAGTCTAAGATATTAAAAGCATGAGATGTTTTCAGGAGCTGATCATACCTAGCATGTAGTGGTAAAACGTACATCAGAAGCACGGACAGAGAAGAAACAGAAAGCATATTGAATAGATGATAAGAGGAAATAAATCCAATAAATAGAACATTTAAATGTCATAAACATACGCAGGGATTGCAAAGCCAGAAGAAAGTAAGCTACGAGCTTCCTCCTCAAAGAAATCAAAATGTTTTTGAACGTGATCAACACTAGCATGCTCCAAGTAATATGCACTCATTTCCTTCCTAGAAAGGGCAAAATATAGTCACCATTAATCAACAACAAAGTCAATATTACTAAAAATTAGGGACCCATAAGAATCTAAAAAATGCTGCCACTAAGGAATGCCCTAAAAAACTGAGATATGTAGATTATAACAGTTGAGAACCACTATTGACTATACTAGAGCTTCGGGTTGAGTTATGCAGGGCGAAATTCAAGAAATTATATAAATTGATATCATTAAGCTCTCTAATAAAATTCATATTGAAATATGATATAATTGTGCATTACTTCAAAATTCAAGTTTATAAGAATTTATAATGATCAACTGCAATGAATAAAACAACCCATTTTGCATGACTATAGCCAAAATCACAAAAACTGAGGAGAACAATATTCTTGGAAGCTTGAGTGTGACAGTCGTTTAAATGTCATTTTTTATTTAGAAGAATGCAAATATATCAATGGTGAGGAGGAAATTATAACAAAAAAGGGGGGACAAGATATTCTCACAAAAAGAGAAACAAGAAAACCAAGCTTAACTTTTTTCCTTTGCTAGCAATTGGGTGCCTGTCAGATCTAATTTTTATCCTGATATTTAGGATAACCAGTGAACATATTCATAATTTAGGATGAATAAACCACTAGAATGGTTGATGTATCAACATAGCGTCTATAACTAATATATTTTATTCATATTAAACCAGAATTGTCCTTATGTTTTATCTACTAAGCACCTCTCACGTGTATTCCATGGCTGATACTGATAAATAATTCATATCCATCCCCAATTTTTTTAAAACAAGAGATCTTCACACTTTGTGATATATATTACCTAAGGCTCAAGTTCAGTCAACCCTTACCAGAGTCTTCAATATTTTCATCTATACAATTACTCGATTTCTATTCCAATCTTCCTGTGTCTTTCTAAGCACTTTGGCAAAGGCTGTTCCACAACAAGGCATTTGCATCATCCATTGTATAACCAAAGCTCTATTGTTCTTCCAGTGAAAAACGAAATAATTAAGAGGAATATGAAAGAGGAAGCATAATACAGTTCAACTGTTTTGCTATGCTTTTCCAATTATAATAAGTAGGGAACTACAAAATTGACATAGATGTCCAAGGTCATTAGTGCAGGATTTGCCTTTTATGGCCTTTAGTTATCACTTGTATTCCTCTCTTCTTCCACACCCAAACTATAGGTCTCTTGACCTAATGTTGTTCAACTTTGTTTTACTTGCTTTCCAGTACTTTGGTTGTCCTACTAGGATGTTTTGTCCTTAACAAGAGTCTCATTTCAAAACATGAACTCTTAGTTGAAAGAAAGTATGTTCTTACTACAGCGTTTCAGTTGTCTTTTTAACTTTCCTTGTCCTTCTCTACATTTACCACTCAATTTAAACCAAGAAAATGGCCATCTGAACATAAGCATTTTTTCCCTCATTGAAAAAGTTTTTTATATGTGTTTCAAATCTTACAGCTACCAAATTATAGTATATAAATAGATGTACACCTCACCTAACAAGTCAATTTTGTGAGATTAATTTAGGCTTAAAGTTCACTTTCTAAAATGGTATTAGAGTCTATCCTAATAAAGTTTGAGCCTATCGTGTCACCCACTATTGGGTCCCCTCTATTCTCACAATTGAGATGTCTAGTTCTTAGTAAATGAGAATGTGTTGGAGATCTCACATTGACTAAAGATATGATCAAATTAAATCATATAAGTGGGGAGCAAACCTCACCTTAAATCCGATTTTGTGAGGTTGAGTTAGGCTTAAATTCTACTTTCTAAGATAGAATCAAAGCCTATAAGAGTATATCCTAACAAGATTTGTTGAACTTATCATATCACCCGCAATCAGCCCCTTCTATTCCCATGCTCAAGAAGTCAAGTCTTTGGGGTGAATGCATATATTGGAGATCCTACATTAACTACAAATATAACCAAATTATAGTACATAAAGTGAGTGAAAATTTCACCTTACTAAGCCGGCTTTGTGAGATTGAGTTACGATTAAGGTTCACTATCTAAAAATGTTATAAAAGAAAATGTAAAATAAATATAACAAATAAAAAGGAAAGATCTACATTTTTTATGATAACTCCAAAATATTTCACTACAAAAAAATAAAATGAAATGCAATTCAGCCAGTGGTTAAAGTAATCAAGTACTCATTCTCCAAGAACAACTCTCCATATGTAATTCCATCAGAATATTTTATCTTCTTGAAGTGATCAACCCCCTATCACAAAATTTATGAAACTTAAGTAATTTATTGGGTGATAGAGATTAATTGAAGAAAAAGAAAATTAGCCAACTTACCTGCAGTAACATAAGGATACGCTCAAGGCCATAAGTAATTTCCACAGATACAGGTGATAACTGGAGACTTCCAGCCTGGAGGGAGACAGAGAGTTGAGATCATGAAAGTACATTGGTGTATCGTTTTTGTTTTAATGAAAGAAAAGCATTCAAAGGTTGCATCATGGAAAATGACCGTAAATAAAAAAAAACTATTTTCTTACACTTTTTCTTATAGAAAAAGTTCCTACGTCTTTTTAAAGCAGGATATGTCTTCTCTCTAATAAATTTTCTTCTCCGTCACAAAATAATAATAATTATTCCGTCGGAAAGAAAAATACCTGCTGAAAGTAGGTGAATTGTGTAATCTCCATCCCATCCATCCAAATTTCCCAGCCCAAACCCCAAGCACCAAGAACCTATATACATTTTCAATTCTCATATGGATGACATTACAATTTTATTAGATTTAAAACACACAAAAAAGAAAAAAAGGTTTAAATTTCCTTTAAGTAGCACTAAAAGGTATATAAACCAAAACAAAAAATATTACCGGACTCTCCCAGTTATCTTCCACAAATCGTATATCATGTGCGGCAACATCAATACCTATCAAAGATGTATGCAGTCCACAAGTTCATATTCAAAGTTTTTAAAGTGGAAAATGGATAAAATAAGGTATAATAAGAACTGCACAAGTTTCAAAACTGTTGTCTTGTTTGTAGTAGTTAATTAATTTAAACTTCTTTCACCTTATTTGAATGGTTAAGGCATACCGGTAACTTGATTTCAAGGGGAGTAAAAAGTGAGGTAGTAAGACCCTTTTGCCCTCTCTTATTTATACTGTTGGTTGATGTTTTGATCCATTTATTAAGATATGGTTCCAAGCAAGATTTTAGTATGGGTCAATCATTAGGTGGGTACTTCCTCATACTCTAGAGGTGTTAGACAAGGAGATCCTTTATCTCCTCTGCTTTTTTCTGCCTTGCAGAAGAAGTGTTTGCAGAAGTATAATGAGTGCATCAAGTTAAAAAGAGATAATTAGTAATACATAGCTGATCAGCCACCATTTACAACAGTAAGATCTATACTCAGTAATATTCTAACTAGTGCCAACTATGTAAATGAATCTAGACTGAAATTCTTACAGTCAATAAACATCAACAAACTCACCCTAACTCCCATAACCAATTATCCCTTCTAACCTAAAGTCACAAGCTCCCAAAACACAAATCCTAAAACCAAATTGAAGATCACCTTTAGTAATTAGAATGTACATTGAAGAGGCTAAAGAGGCAAAGACATAAATGATAAAAACTAATAGAGCCTGTGCATGCTCTACAAGGAAATTGAAATAACTTGTAAAACATCAACCCAAAATCATAATAAAGAGAAAGGATTCAAAGCTTCTTAGTTTTCATACTTCTTTTGTAAGGTTCCCTTTCCATTGTCATGCAAGTTTTCTATGTGTATGCTTAATGCTCATAAGTCAACAGAAATAACAGTTGAACAAAAGTATACAATCTATTTCAAGTGAATCAAAGAATATCAGACTCGATTACAACCTAAAGCAGAGAGGCTGCGGATAAAAAGATCCTGGGAGTTTCCAGGATCAGGCTTCAATATCACCTGAGATCAGAAAACAACTAAGAATTCAATGCTTGAAATAAACATGAATTATTCAAGAAAAAACAATTTTAACTTTAAATTTGTGAATTTGATTATGTCATCAAACTTGACCTGAAATTGAGTATGTCTTTGGAGCCTATTCGGGTTTTCTCCGTATCGACTATCATCAGGGCGGACGCTAGGTTCCACATACCTAACATAAAAAAAATAAAGTACACCGTCAATTTCTGATTCAAAACCCTCACACTCTGCATTCATCGTCATAAATAATAATAACAATCATTCATGCCAATGAAAATTGGTCATAATCCACCTGAGGGTACATAACCCCCCATTCTCGTGTTAACTAGTCACAGAGACCTAAATCCTAAGCTTATAAAACCAGTACACCTGCCATATAAAAATAGACACTCCATCCCAAGACCGATTACATAGCTCGACATAGATACACAGCCTGAGTGAAGGAACACAGCCCCCAGTCTGAAGCTTACTAAACACAAATACTTAAATCTTAAGTTCCTAAAACCAGTACAACTCTTATATAGACACTCCATCCCAAGTCCGACAACATAGCTCGACATAGATCGATCACAGCCCAACTCAGGTACAAGAACAAATAGCTTCCACTTAACACAAGTATACTTAAAACCAAAAGTATTTTCTGTAAAAAACAAAACACACTTCTAGTAGCATACAACATCAGAACTCAGTAATCATTATATCCACTGCTTCAGGGAAGGGAAGGACATGCACACTACTAGTACTAACTTCTAATCCTTTTTCCATTGAGGAAAAGATACCTTCATTAATTTCCAAACATTTAAGAAAATATCGTTGATCGAACAAAATGGATATTTTTAAAAACCAATGCATAAAGCAGTAACTTACATCTAAAACATACTTACGCGACATTCCATGGTTCAGGGCCAAGAACCCTTAAATATGTAAGAGGATTCATAGTCCCAGCTCCAACCTGCTCAATATAGCAAAATGAGAAGAAAAAAAAATCAAAGAAGATTCAATGTCACATTCCAAGTTCAAACTGAATCTCCTCATTACTTGAAGCCAACGCTTAAAAGTACACAACATTAACAACAACAACAACAACAATAATAATAATAATATATAATAAGAGAAAGTTGTCCATGCATTGCGTCATTGATAGAGTGAAGAGTTTACACACTATCATCCAATTACATATTGCTGTGTATGTTAAAAATTTTTGACTTACACTACTTAAATAACTTAAAAGTCATACCGAACATAATTTCCTATCGATTGTCAATGTAAAAAAATCCACATACGATTGACAGAAATTAAATTAAAAAAAAGAGTAAATTACACTAACACTCCAGAGGTTTTTTGAGATGCGCATAACCCCTCCTTATTTAACACTCACAATAGCCTCCTTCATGGGGTACAGGATATGTTTGTTAACCAATTAAAAAAAGTTACTGTAATGTATATGAGGTGTCACTGTCAGTGTAAGAACAGAAAAAGGAGAGGTACCGTGTGCAATCTCAAGGGAGAAAAAAACAGGCAATGTCAGTATAATATACTCAACAACATAGCAACGATACGGTTATAAGACAATTGAACCTAATTGATGAGTGACAATGCAGCAAGCTAATTTAACTACCTCTGTGTTGCTACATTGCATTATGGAACATCCAACAGAAGCCCAGTATTCCTGCAATTTCCCATACAAGATAACAAAATTTGAACCATTGAACAATGTTCATAATAAAATTAAAAGAAAACACGGAAGGATAATGCAATTCTGTAGATGCAAAGACCTGAAGGCGCTGAATGGCTTGCTGGAAGGTGAGGGTTGAGGAGTTAACGGAACGATTGTCGGAGAGAGCTGAAGCAGAAGAGTGGCGTGAGAGAGAAGGTGAAGATGAAGGTGGAGGAGAATGAGGAGTGGTGGTGGCGGAGACGGTGGTGGCAAAGTGGCGGCGGAGGAGGAGGGAGTGGGAGAGGCGGAGGCGAGTGGTGGCGTGGGGTTTGAGAAGGGAGATGACTAACGGCAAAGCGAGGATTCCCATGGCGCGACCACGGGTGGTTGTTCCACAAATGGGGGATAAGATAGGGTTTATCAAGTTTAACCTTTTCCTTCCAAATACTGTTTCAAAATACTACCAAATAACAAAACCATTCCTACCTCAAAGGTGGTGTCACCATAAATATATTTGCAAATTTATTATATAGTATCTCTTAAAAATATTGGTTATAATGATTATTCAAAATATTTTTTATTAGTATGGAATGACGTATCTTCTTACAAGAAGGTAAAGTAAAATATCAAGCAATTCATACTTCGTTTCATGTTTCTCCGCTTGTCATTCTTCTCTTGATCTTCTTTATTATACTCGTTTAGAAATGTTTTTGTTATTTTCGTCTCAAATCGTTATGTAAAGATACTTTGATGTTCTAGTGAGCTTATACATGTGTTAAGTGAGTTGTTAATGTTGAGATTACCTACCTTTTACATGTTCATTTAATGTTGTATTCGTACACATATTTTATCGCTTCATGTACACTTGGGTATTTCCTTTGGTCCATATAATTTAATCTTTAAATTATGTTCCTAAATGGTAATATTTGTCAAACACATTTTATAGGTTCAGCTTGAGCGTTATTGGTTATGTGTTGAGCTTACGGGCGAGTGATGAAGGACCATCCTAATATATTTAGTTACCACAACTCAAGTTAATAATAAAGAAGTAGTCTTTTCTTGAGACTCTGTATTCCTGAACCAAATCTTTAAAATAAGTTAAAAATATTTCAAAGACACTTTAGAAACCTTCACTTAACATTTAAGCAAAGGTTTCTATAGCACTGCACTTCATGACTTGGCTTTACCATAGTTAAGTACACTTAACTAAGGTGAAGGCATCCAAAAGGCACGATTTGTGATCACCTGAGCCGATAAACAAGTGAGACATCTCCTGTAAAACTTAGACTTGGATAAAATTAAATGTGTTTCTAAATTTTCAACTCTCTCTAATTCTCTATTTACTAGATGCTCACAAGCCTAATGAAGTCTTAAGTAGGTTTATCTAACCTCTCCGTTGAACCTAAAACTCATGCGTATTCATCTCCTCTTCCATTTCCATTTTGGTGCAACCTTAAAAACTTTTGCCTTCATCAACTTCTTCCAAAACACAAAAACAACATCAGTCAGAGGTTCGCTAGTACAAATATTTGTTATTATTATTTTTTAATCCATTTTTCAATAATATGTAAATAGTTTATTTCTTTTTAAGATTGAGTTCATTGATGAATTAGAAAAATAAAATAAAAAATTACGAGTTGATAGACGAGTTTAAAATGAGAAAATAAATGTAAGAATTAAGTCATTTTATTAACGATAAAATTAAATTATACAAAAATAAATAAAAATATATTTTAAATAAAAATTTAATTAAAAATATATAAACTTATAAAATAGTTAATCCTTAATTAAGCTTTATTTTTAATCCCATTTTCAATTCATTGACAAAAAAATTAGTTGTTCCTAAAATACAGTTAATAATTTCATCAAATTAAAGTTGTATATCATATGACATGTGGTAGGGCGGTATAGGAATGCCTATATCCCTTCTAAATATTTTTTGGAAAAAATTATATTTGAGATATCCATAAACATATACAATTTTTATTATTTTAGATTTTAAATAAAAGTATTTTAAAACAAGTCTTTAAAATATAAATTCAGATAAAGAATTAATTTTAAAATACAATTAAAAGAAAAATACACATTAAACTATAAATGCAAATAAACTTAATCTCTAAAAAAACAAATTTAAAAGACTTAAAGTATAAGTTTCAAAAATCATTTAAAAAATAATTTTAATTTATAGGTCTAAATAAAAATATAAATATACAAATCAAATTTTAAACCATTGTCTAATGTTTGATATTTCTTTCATTAATAGCTTTATTTGATTACTTAATTTTTAAAAATATTCAAATAAATTTCACTAACAATAATAACTAATATACTTATATGTAGATACCTATTAAGGATATTGGTTTAATATACATTATTGATTTTATGGGGTATGAATTTTTTTTTTCATTTTACACAAGTATATAAAGTAATTAGGTTCTGGATTAATAATGTAAAACAAATAATTTACATAATTATCCTAATATAAACCGCTATATACATTTTGATGGTTTTACAATAATTATTTTAAAAGTTGTGTTAAATGTGATTTCTTAGTATATATTTGGAATAATGTTGACCATTGAACTCAATCAATACATAGAGAAGCTTTTCATTTAGTTGTAAGAAAAATCATATACAATTTGGGCAACAAGTGGACATGGGAAAATCATATACAATTATAAAAAAAATAATATATTGTACCTTAAAATCACTTGATAGTAAATTATAAACACCTAAATGTATTGTAAACGTGTAAGAAAAACTCAGCACCTAACCTACAAGTTTGTACTGTAAACAAAAATTAATTTTACATAAAAATGTAAAGACGAAAATCATATTTAAGTCATAATTTAAGTACTCTATCAATAATATGTCAAATACATACATCATCTAGATTCACTTTAACCCATCTCATCTTAGAGATTTTCCAAACAATTGTGTGGCAATTTTACATAATTTCACATCTTCCATACCATCCAAACAATATGAGTAATTGAAGTAATATAAATAAATAAATTTTATTTTAAATCATTTGTATTTCAAGATTGTTAAATTTAATTTTTGCATATTATACAATAAATTTTAAGTAATATTTCTAAAAAACTAAATATGTTAATTATTTTCTTTAGTCTTTAAAAAATGTAAATTCAATCCTACAAAAATATATTAGTTTTATTACCTCTTAATATTATCATTTACATGATAAAAAGAGAGACCCTATAAACTAAGACCTATATATAATTAATAAGTTCACTATTAAATATGACAAGAATGATTGGATAGGTGAATTTTTTTATTTTAATAAATTCTTAGAATTTATTAAAATAAAATTCAAATTATTTTTATTCCTTCAAATGAAATTGATTTGATGAGAAACAACTCAATTTGTTTTAAGAACTAAATCTACAATTTTGTGAAATGAAAAAAAAAGTATTTAAAAAAAAACATGTTGAAGTTTAGAAAAAAAAATGAAAAAGAATCAAATCAGAGAAAAACCACAAAGACCAAAACCTTCTTCATGAAATCAATGTTTTGATTTGTGGTTATCTCATCAAACTCAAATTGGCGCTTCAGCTCACAATCTGATTGCAACGCAAAAGGAAAACCAGAGAATGGGCAACGAAGAAGAAGAAGAAGAATTGGTGGCTGAAGTTGAAGCAGTGGAAGCCGTGTATGGAACCGATTGCGTCCTTCTCAGTTCATTTCCTCCCCATTTCCACCTCTTTCTCAAACCCAGAACAGCTGATGTTTCCTCCCAACAGGTTTTTCCCTTCTCTATTTCATTATCTCCCTTCAATTTCACTGTAATTCATTGTTTCCTTTTATTTCACCAACCCCCTCAAATTAAATGTTGAACATAAAATTGCTCTTAAGATGCAGTGTTTTATTATATTACATAGAGATTTATGCCATTAGAGTGGAACCAGATTCAGGTAACTTCATCAATATTTTAAACTTGAGACCTGTTGATGAGAAAAATTCATAAAAAAAGGTGGTTGAAATGAGAGACCTTAAGTCATTGGTTGGAGTGAAACTAGACTCGGTTCTGTTAAGGTGAGAATCGTGATCGGAAGGATACCCTTCTAAAGGTGTACGGATTTCTAGGCAGAAATCAATCACTAGTGAAGTTGATGGATACTTTGTACCAATGTTATTTATTATCATAACAAAATTGTGATAGAGTTATGTTAATTTAATAAGCTGGAAGGTTTAGCTATAGTGCAGGAAATTATTAGATTGTCCAGAGAATCACCATAGTTCCTTTCCAATCACCTAACACATAACTGAGTTTAACTTTTTTTGTAAGTTGAAAACTCCATGTCATGTGAAAACTGGCTGGGATCATGGATATATGGTAGCCTTGGACCATGTAATAATGTATGTAGCACAAAGGGTGTAGTTATTTGTGTTATGAAATTTGTGTATTCCTCCCTTCTATCTGGAATTATAAGTTATGAGACTTTGCATAATTCTCACTTTGGTGTTTAGTGTTTTGGGGCAAAGAGACAGTAGAATTAAAATGGCAGAATGAGTGACTTTTTGTAAAGTTAGGGACTGAAGTAGATTTTTTTGTAAAATTAAGGACTGACGTGATGGATGCTTATAATGTAAGTCACTGGAATGGGGGTTTGCTTTGTTAATTTTGTTTTTGAGATTGTGCCAATGTAAAAATAATGAGATTGTTGATGTATAAAATTAAATTCAAGTGTATTAATGTTGGTGTTGATTTAAAGTTATATACCCCTTTAATCTGTTGGTGTTGATTTTAGATGTGCAGCTCTGCCACTGGAGCAAGTGTCTGATTGTTAGTATTTTTTTATGTTAATTTTCTTTGCAGTTTGTAGAAGCTGTTCTGGAGATACGAGCTACCTCACAGGTATATTTTGCTGTAAATACACATGTGATCCGAGGAAAGTTAACTGTTACTTTCAAATGCAGTAGGTTGGGGTACTACATTTCCTTTGTATATGTATAGACTTTGTGGTTTTCTTAGAGGTAGTTTGACTTATACAGATGCACCTAGTCTCTTAAATGGGGTTTCCCTTATAGGTAGTAAAGTAACTTAGAAAATTAACTATTGTCGCCTTTCTTGTTATAGTATCCAAAAGAACCACCTTCTATTGAGCTTGTGGATTGCAAGGGTCTGGATGAACAGAGACAGAAACATCTATTAAATTACATACAAAGTAAAGCCCGTGAGATCTCCCCTTGTTTAATGCTTGTAGCCCTTTGTGAGGTAACAGTTGCATCATTGATCTAGCTGCTGCACATTTTGAAACAATAATAATGATGGTTTTACTTTATACATGTATGTCCCTTGTTTGTGGATAATCTTATGAGCATTTAGTCTGTAAACTCTATAGCATCTACTTCGATCTCATTTTTGCTTTGGTCCTGGCTGAGATGAGAAGAACTAATAAAAATAATGCCCATTTCCCCCAAGTCTGCTGATATTTATCAGTAAATGAGTTCATATGCACTCAAGTCTTTGATATTTAGGAAGACTCTTGAATCTAAATGCTTTAAAGTAATGAGGCAAATGTAGAAAGTTCTGAAAAGCAGGGGGAAAATCTTCATTAGTTTAAATGAAGTAACAGGAGTCAGTCAGTGTTTTTGGTTTCTTGGCCAATAATTCAAATTTATGGGCAGATTGAGACTTGATGATACGACCAAATCAGTGGTACAGAAGAAATAAGCTCAGGATGAGGGAGTTAGGATGGTGCATGAGAAGCTTCAGGTAGAAAACCTAGCCATACTGTTACAGTAGAAATTGGGTACAAGCTTGCTTTAAATTATGCATTCTATTGTCAAACAAGGGTCTCCATATTCCACAACTGCTTTGAGGGACTTGCTTCCCTGTGTGAGTGACTCATTTAGTTCCAGCTCCAGCTTACCCTCCCTTTTTCTTCCTCTACACCTGAAACTACCTGTGGCCCATTCCTCTGTCACATACACATTCTCTTATGCTTCAGATTCCTGTAGTCTGCATTGGGAGTATAATTTAGTTATATGAGGTCTATAAACTTAAAATTTCATGTGAATACTGTTGTAACCTATTAGTTGCGTTGAGTCCCTTGGTAAATTGTTAATTAAGCAACATATATGTATGGATTACAGCATTTCTTCATATCTTTGTCTTGAAATATTTGGTTACCTTAGTTTTAGAAGACAAAGGGTGTGTTTGGCAAAACTAGTGGATGAGCTAGCTAAATGCTGTAAAGTAAGCTAAATTTAAAAAGTTATAAAGTTTGAATCTTTAAGCTAATATGTAAGTTGATTGAATTAAAATGTTTGACAAAAGTGGTTGTTGAATTATTTGATAAATATAACATGGAATAAAATAACGTACTTGATTATTTATCCATAATTCTAAAATTTTTAAACTATATATATTTTCAAATAATTCTCATTTTTCATGGTTTTTTTATTTCAAAAATTCAAATAATTTATCATCTTAAATATTTGGATGTGAGTCAAAACTTATCCTAGTCAAGTTTGTTGGACTTATCGTGTCAGCCATCAGGTTCCCCCATAGTCCCCCGCTCGAGATGTCAAGTTCTTAGTGTGAGAGGGTGTGTTGTAGATCCCACATCAAGTAGAGATATAGTCAAATTGTAGCATATAAGTGGGTGCAGACCGTACCTTACTAAACTGATTTTGTAAGATTGAGTTAGACTTAAATTCCACTTTCTTATGAGGATTTTTTTTTTAGTTTTATTCCTTTTTTCTAAATATATTTATCTAATGAAATGAGATTATAAGAAATGATATTTGATGAGAGTGAGAGAGAGTGTGAAGGAATTTTGAAGATAAGAAGGTGAAGTGAGGAATTATACTAAAATAGTAATAATAAGGATAAGAGTTGGAATCTTAAAAAAAGGGATAAAAGTTGGAAAAAAAACAGTAAGCTTATGAGGTTAAAAGCTCAAATTCTATACAAAGTAGTGTTTTAAAAAATGTTATAAACTGGTGAGCTAAGCTCTTTTATCAAAAAACTATTTTCTTTGCTGTTTTTAAAGAGCTAGAAACTACTTTATTGTCTTGCCAAACAAAATGAAAAATGAGAAATATTAATGATTAAAATATTGCTTAATCGTGTAGGACTGCAGACTCATACTCATTCATTAAAATTCACTCTTTACTTTCTTTTGCTATTGTTTTGTTGATAACATGTTAATTTGTTGCTTCATAGTTTCTAATATAGTTTTGGATAACATGATAGTTGCAGAGCAGGAAAATCGATGTGTCATATTAAATATAGTTTTTCAACAATAATGATTGATAATTGATTGTTGAAATGTATCTGAAGGAAGCTGTTGAGAAACTTTCAGCTATGAATCATCCTGATGGTGATTGTCCACTGTGTTTATTCCCTTTGGTCCCAGAAGATCAGCAAAGCGAAAGTTTGCCTTTTATGAAGTTAATGTCTTGTTTTCATTGCTTTCACAGGTGCTTCTATTAATTTTATAATTCTGATTTTTTCCCCTTCTGTTTTCACGTGTATAACATTAGACTTTTAGAATTTTTATGAGTATATTTTTTCATGGCTTAGCATTAGATTTTCATATCTAAATTCTAATTAGTAATTGTCTATAACTGGCAGTGAGTGTATCATTAGATGGTGGAAATGGCTTCAAAATTCTAAAGAATCAGACTCTGCCAATACAGATAGTACAGCTGCACATCGTAACCAAGGTATGGATAATTGGAGGCATTTTTTACAAGATTAAACATAGTTTTCGATATGAAAATTTTCTATTTTACGACCAAAACGTAGAAGCTTGGAGAGTTAATATATTCTGTAGAAAATCCTCGTGAGAAACAATTAGCTTCTCAAGTATATCAATAATTTTCAGTTTCTAATTGGGTCTAATCTCAGTCTCTTTTGTCCTGCTTTAATGCAGTCCTAATAAAAAACCATGAGAATCCATAGTATAATATGTTCTCAAGGAATTTATGTTTTTTAATTGTTAGATAAGCATAAGAAAATGGAGGAGAGTGTTGGAAACTGCCCAGTCTGTCGCAAACCTTTTCTTGCCAAGGATTTGGACCACGTGCTTGCCCTAGTTGGATCATATTCTTCCCAATTGGTAAGTTATTTGTTTCAACTCTACTGCATAATGAGAATTTCATTATTGGCTTGTATTTGTTTGTCTAAATGGCTCGGAGTTAGATGATAGGCCTAGTTGGAACATGGATGAATTGCCTTTTGGGTCAATACTTGCAATCTGATAGAATTGTTCTCACTGCTTAGAGTAAACAATGTTTTCCTTTATTCAGGAGAACCCGATGATAATTTAATGGTTAAGTAATATGATTTGGAAGTTTAAATTAACACATGATGACCTCATCTTTCGAAGTATGGAGATATATGAAAAGAAAACGTAGATTCTCAATTCCATTTTGTAGCATTAAAAGCAATGTTCAATGGATTTGAATAAGCGAGACTGAGAACCTATTTACACTTTTCAAAGATGGAAGTCTCTGTACAAACTATTTCAACCTGCTTTTTACATTTTAGGTATTCATACTAGTTGTGCTTACATAAAATCTCTCAACATCCAGTTGGTCTGCACTGCACACCACACTACTTTCCATTGGAAATTTCCTGCTGTACCCCTAGGGCAGTCATGTGGCACACAGGCAGCCAATTTTACCAGTCAGCAAACTTTTTTCTCATACTTGTAAAATGCTCAGTTTCACTGTTTAGATTTTCACTACCATCCTATTCTCAATCACAGATAGTTTTCACTAATCGTTATTTTATATGCATTACAAGAATGTGTTTGTTTTAGACTATTTTGATGTGTTGAGTTGAATCTGATATTTAGGCTGTGTAATAGAAGAATTAGAATTTTTTCAGAAATATATATTTCGACCGAGTCTCTGTTTGTGGTATACTGTTGGATGCTTGTGATTCATGTTCTTTGTAAGTTTTACTCTTGTAATATAGAAGTGAAGTTTTTGCCCACCATTTACTGATTGTAGAGAATGAGGTCTCAAAACCAAGAATCAATTTCAGTTGTAGCCTTATAGGGTCAACATTTTGATGGATTGTGTCAACACTTCAAGCTTAATATTACTGCCAAAAAATTGGTTGAATGATAACAATCTTGTTTTGAATATTAGTTCCTTATATGTTGATCTTGAAGTTAGTCCTTGTTTTCAGAGTTCAGACAATGAAGAACTCAAGGACGAGGAAACGGTCCTTCAATCAGAGGATGAGATGATTAGGAGACAGAAATTTGAAGCGATCCTAAATTTACAGAAGGAGAACAGTGGCTTGATTGAACCCAAAAAAGATATAGTCATATTACCTGGTATGTATCTTCCACAACCAGTTGCAATGCCGAGCTCTACACCAACCAAGGAATCTGATGAGCAGACACAAAATGAACCACCTGCAGTTGTGTCAGGAAAACAAGCCGGTGGGACATCCAATGGAGCTAGTTCTAGCAGGCAGAGGAATTTCGGTCCAAGGAGGCAGAAAGCAAGAAGTGACAACCACTCTAGTTCAACTGTAAGAAATACCAGAAAACCAGTACAACAGTGGGTAAGAAGAGATAGTCCTAGCAATAAGCAATAGAAGTGATGTCTCTCACTGGTATAGCAGCGTGTTTGGTTTAGCAATGTGGATGTGGAAATTGGAAGTAGATTTTGCTTTATTTGATGAAAAGACAAACATACTTTAGGTTTTATTATCAGATATATGTTCAAAAGGTGAAAACAAAGTACAGATAGTAGAAAAAGACACACATCTGTGCCTCATGCCCTTTTTTAGTTAAAGGGGTGCTGGAGAAGCAGAAGAAGAAGCAAAGGGAAGACAAGCACATGGTGCTTTTGTTTACACAATTTGCTGTGTTTTTTTTTTCCCTTTTATGATTGATTTTGCAATCAAGTTACTGGTAATAATATTTTCTTAATCAGAGAATTTTTTATATGAAGTTGTGGATGCTACTTTTAATTATATTCAAGAAATGAGCATTGAGCCTAACTGAATTTTGAGCCTGGTGTTGCAGTTCTTGCAGAATGAACCAGCACTGCAACACTCTTCTCTCCTCTGTGGAATTTGTGGTCCCTCCACCTTTTTTTCGATGGAGAAGTTTATCCAAACTACCTTAAATGGTATGCATTTTGTTTCTATATGATTTATAGGTTTACTGCTTCCAACTAATTCTGTCCTTTCTCTAAATTATTTAAGATTCAAATATGTTTTCATTCTTCAAATTTTTGAGTTTTGTTTTTGATTTCTAAAAAAATAACTTTTTTTGGTACGTAATAAAATATTATTATTTTTGTCTAAACAATTACATGGATGGCGCTTTAAATAGTAAAATAAGATTATTTAGATAACGTTTTAAAGATTAAAATAATTACGAGGACAACAGAAAATATGATAATTTATCGTGAAGTAAAACTTAACCAAACTTTACAGAAAAGAATATTTATTTATTTATTCAGTCAATTTCTATAATTTCGATTGCATATTTTAGTCAAAATAAGCATGTTCAAAATGGTGTATATTGATATTTTACTACACTTACAGAAACAATACCACAACTATAGAATTTTAAACAAATAATAATTGTAAAGTTTTTAGGAATTATAAAAGCAATATTGTGTATATTATTTTTATTTTTTATATTAAGCTAATATGACATTAACAAAATTTAGTTAATGGAAAGATTTAGAATTCTTTCTACAAAAAACTCATTTATTTTTACATATAAATTTTCAAATGTTTCCTTTTTTATATTTTAATTTATTAAATTTGTTTAATTTCTTCATGCCTTTGTTCTTGTTTTTTGAATGAAAATAAAAATGTTAATAACATCAGTATATAGTTAACTTGATCAATCTGAAAAATAAATGAGTAGAGAAAACCTATTAATTGGTTCAAGTTTCATGTTTAAATTTTTTTCCGAACTACATCCAACCTAATCACCCTTATCAACAAGTAAAATTCCACCTTATACACTAATGTAAATATGAATAAATTATAAATATGAATCCTTCTTATAAAAATATAAAAATATAGAAAAAATATATACATTGATCAACTAAAAGAGAAGAGCTATTACAATTACAATTTTCTTCTCTGATATATATATGTATATTTTCTCTTCCAATACATGGAGATGATCCAAGTTTATGACTGAATAGAGTGAATTTTTGTGTGTTTGCAAGCACAAGAGGAGCTTACAAAATTTTTGACCAAATGAAGATATGTTTTGAGGTCATGACACATAGCAACATCTGTCTTATTGAGACATGGAAACTCTCTGCTACTTAACCTCAACTCTTGTCCAATGTCAACATACACCAATTTCATATTTTGTATGTACTTGTAAAACCATTTTGACCAAATCCCCACACCAACATCTTCATCACTTACCACTTCATCAAAATTCACAAAAAGCCCTGGAACTTTTGTGACAACATCATCAGAGTTCACTATTCTCAGTATCTTAATCCCTTTTTGTTCCAACTGGTTCCTAAAACTCCCATTTCCCACACGAGGTCCACCAAATGATATAACAGTAACCATTGGTGCATTGTTGAAAGTAGTAGTTATATCATATGCACTCAAAATGGCTAGTGCTGCTCCAAGACTGTGACCCGTTAGGGTTAAACTAAGAGGCTCATTGGTGTACCTTTGAATCAGTCTTCCAATCTCTTTTCTTATCATCTCTTGCAAACTTCCATGTGGGGTGATTTTGGACGTGTAAAGGCTCAAAAAACCCTTCTGCACCATTGGACCAACATCATCTTCTCCCTTCACAACACCCGGCAAGTGTGTTAAGAACACACGTAAATTTTCCAACCACTCCAAACATGTAATTGTTCCTCTGAGAGAAACCACAATGTCTCTTCGACCAAGTCGTGTAATTTCTTTCTCATTTACACATATTGCCACATAACCAATCAAACTTGATCGAGTAAACAACTTCTTAAAAATTTTGTTTATGCATTTTGGCATGTGAATTCCACACGTCACATATAGATATTTGCTTATTCGATAACCATACTTTCCCAAACCACATTTTTTGAGAAGTGATTTTTTGGAGTAAAGAGATTTGGCATAGGTTAGAGAAGAAGGGTCGAAGTCAAAAGAGGTATAGGTAGCATCTACAAAGTGGCCATATCTTAGGATTTCCCATCGTAGGTTGTCATCAAGAGGATCCAACAAGCCTTTTCCCAATGGTTGATTCCTTGGTATTGCTTCCATTTGTTTCGGAGGTTGGGGAAGTTGCATTTGGCTGAGTGAAGCTTGAGTTGGTTCCATGGTCGCAAAGACTTGTTGAATTGTGAGCTTATGTTGGATTTGAAAGATGGAGAAGTATTGGATTGGGAAATAGAGGGTGGTGCATGTGGTTGGATTGAACCTACTCTCACACCAAGCTTCATTATTGTGACTATGGCTATTGCAATTTAGGTATTTGCATGACCTTTATATATGGGGAAAAAAAAAAAAGAAAGTGGAGGGTGGTGTTGGTGGTGGGGTTGAATATTTTTATCATATGAATTTATTCTTATGTATTATACTAACTTCTCTTTCTATTCATTTAATCTTACATACATGTGTGCCCTTTTCAAATTATTTACTATTGTTTCTAAAAAGATAAGACAATTTAATCTTCATGATGCAAGTGCAAGTATATATATGATCTATAGTTTTCACTTAAAGGGATATTGAATTTAATGGATGAGACTATTTACTACAATATATACCAATCTAGACAAAAAAAAATGTTTAAAAATAATTATGGGAAGAGAGAAGTTTAATCTCTCAAAAAAATAATGAACTTATAAAATAATGAATTTTATATTTGTGATTTAAAGTGAAAATATATTTTCTAGCAAATCAACATTTGTGACTATATGTTTGGGGTTGCATGTTCCAGTGATAAAAAAACATAGGTATGCATAAAATAAGGGGGGAAAATTCATCTTTCTTTCTTAATTTTTTTTTCTACTCAACACATAAATATTTTGTGTATTTTTGTAGAATGTTTCAATGTACAAAATTCATGTTAATGGATCTTGAAAGAGAAACACGTGAAGTTTAAGTTCATAGGTGGATGGTTTACTTTTCTTCTTCTTCTAAGCATACAGACTTCAATCAAGGGTTTTTCTAATCTTTTCATCTATTATATTTAAGAATCATAAGAGTTGTGGTCTAACAAGAGTTTTACCAAACATATTTGTAGATAAAATACTACTTAATCATTAACTTGGAAAAAATTCTCCTACGTTTAAGTTATTAAAAGATTACAAAAATACAATATTTAAATAAGTATATATGAGATTGAGTGAGTAAAAATTAGATTAAATATATCCTATGAAGAATAAAATTATATTTATAATTTTTTGCCTAGTAAAATACCCAATAAAATAATTATTAAATATTAAAATAATTATTTTTTATAAAAATATTGGACTAATTTTTGTTGAAATTAATCTTTAAATAAATCCAAATTATTTGAACTTGCAAATAGTTTGAGCTCTGAAGTAGATATTATATATATTCTCAAGTTTTAAATACACTTAAAATAAAATAAAACACATTTTGAACAATGCTATGCTTATGCATTTGTTTTCTTTAACAAAGAATAAATAAAAATATAAAAACGGTGTGTCACTAGATATTCTAACCCTTTTAATAAATATATAAATGTTTATGATTCTTTTTATATGTAGGGTATTGATATGAGTAGTGTAGTCAGTGTCATGATATTAGTGATTATAGTGTAATACACAATGGAATATGATGCGACCAATGCCACTAAAATATATTTTATGAAACAAAAATAAACTATTTCATTTTCATAGCAATATATTATTGTTTAATTGTAGCATTTTCCACACATTTTGTTTGTTGAGTATGGAATAAGCACTTGCAAGAGGTATATGGTGCAACATCAAATCAAATGCTCTCACATGTTGTTTTACAACAAAACTAATTAATAACATTTTCTTTTTTTAATAATTCTTTATTAGATAATGCTAGCTATATCATTGCATCATATATGATCAAAATTGAATTTTCTCTAATAAATTTATATTCTCTTATGTAAGTTAGTAAATATTAATAGTTTGGAGATATGTGTGAGCTTTTTATAAGGATTTCCTTTATAGTATATATTAATAACACACATACCTACATTATTTATTAAGGAAAGACATAAAATTCAAGTACATATATATTCCCAAATAAAATTTATAAAAAATAAAAAATTTGTAATCTTTGATAACTATCTTGGAGCAATAACTATATATTTTTACTACTAACTCTTTAACAAATATCCGTGAATAATAATTATAAATATTTTTACCATAGTTGAAATATTTGTACCCCTACTAACTAGCTTCATAACTGTACCGACCAGTCCTCGGTCATCGACCCCAAAGAGGACCTCAGACATCAAACATCGGTGTCGGGTAGTAAAGATGGGCCACATAAGGTGGGCCTCAGAAACCATATCAGTTATCAGACGAAACACTCAAATATAAGAAAACCTAAGCCACGAGGGATTCATGCATGTGGGGTGTATGGCGCATTCGGGCGCGACACAAGTGAAGAACCTTTGGAGGCGCTGAGGCCCATTAGGGTTAGGTTTCCAAGGGTAGCCTGCATGCATGACACATGAATACTTAGGGCACCCATAAAACAGATGGCCCAGCAACATTGGTGCATGAGTTGGTACCTTGGCGACCATTCTGTTAGTTGTTGCACTCTAGTAAAGGAAGATTCTATGTGCCAGATTACGCTAAGATTGTGTAATAGCGGTGCAGGGACATTCTCCAAGGAACCCTAGACACGGGTAGCAAAATAGAGGTAAACCCTAGTTTCAACCTATATAAGGGACATTAAGAACCTTAGCAAGGTACATTGTTTCTAAGACTGAAACTACTTTATACACTCATTGTTTCTTTGCCCCAGTACTGACTTGAGTGTCGGAGTGCAAACGGCCGTCAAGGCGCCCTTTGTCTTTGCAGGTGAGAGATTCTTCAACCAAGGAAGTTCAATTCTTAGGCATAGGCGGGCCAGAGACTGCCGTTCGAGTCAACCAGCGAGCGAGTCAACCGACGAGAACATTTGGCGTCCATTGTGGGGCCTGATGAAACAAGGCCCCACTCGCAATCGTGTTAAGAGTTTACCAACAATATGAGGAGTACGAGGAAAGGATCTGCTGCGCCCCCGGGTAATGCGTCCTCTAGAGGGGACAACGTCACCATGCAACAACTCATGGAGACCATGCGCGCCCTCCAGGAGGCGGTAGCAGCATCTAGGGTGGACTTAGTTGCGTCTCAAGCAGACAACGAAGAGCTGCGCAGAACCAATGAGAAACTACGCAGGAGTTTGCAATAGGCAGGGGAACGCGCGGTGGATGAATGTGCCCCACCCATACCACCTAGGACACGCTCGATGCCGTTCTCTCAGGAGATTATGGATACCGTGTTACCAACCATGTCTCTAGGTCCGAAAGTCACCTTCATAGGTGTAGAGGACCCAGAGACTCACCTCACATCATTTCACATCTAGATGATGCTTACAGGAGGATCTGATGCTGTGTACTGCAAGTTCTTGATGAGCACACTAGCAGGCGCAGCGGTGGAATGGTTCGTCAGTCTCCCTAACGGACACATTACTACCTTCGATCAATTTGCAACTCTGTTCAGAGAGCAGTACCTTATCAACAGGGCTCCCCCTCAAATTTTTTATGATGTCTTTGACATAAAGCAGTACCAGGGAGAGTTATTGAAAGAGTTCTTGAACAGGTTTGGAGTCCAGGTGATAAGGCTAAAACCCACGGATGAGACCATGACGGTGCATGCCTTCAACAAAGGAATGCTACCAGGGCCTTTCAGTGAATTGCTGCTTAGATATTATCTGAAGACATTCTGCGAGATCAGGTGTCAGGCTATGGTGCACATCGCCGCGGAAGATCGAGTCACAGAGAAACACGGCTGCGTTGGTCCTTTTCGACTTCGAATAGCAGGTTGACCTCAACTCATGAGGGTGCATGAAGCGACCACAAAGAAGAAAGGCTCGGGAAAGCAACAACCTTACGAGAAACCCCAGACTAGAGCACGGACACGGGGAGACCCGCCCCCAAGCACAATTTTCGTGTAGAGCTCAAGGAGCTGATCGCTATCCTTAACATAGCGACAAGACTGAAGATGCCCTCGAAGACCGACAAAAAGAGGGAGCCCAACAAGAACGCTTGGTGTGAATTCCACCAAGCATATGGCCACCCTATACGCAACTGCTTGTCACTGGGATACCTGTTGGACGAGTTAATGAAAAGCGGCTTCTTGAAGGACTACCTCCAAGAGCCACAAGGGGATCAGGCGTTAGCATCCACAAAAGTAGATCAGGGGCACGAGGTGTCCATTCATGATGAGATCAACACCATCTCTAGAGGGTTCTCAGGAGGAGGATGCACTGCCTCCCAGTGGAAGAAGTATGCACGAGAGGTGATGGTAGTAGAGGTACAGGAGGCAGATCATACTCCCGATGTCGACCTCGTTTTCACCAAAGCCGACCGCCAGGACATCATTCCACATGACAATGATCCGGTAGTGATTTCGGTAGTGACAGCAGGAAGGAGGGTGCATCGCGTCCTCGTGGACCAGGAAAGTTCGGCCGATGTGATGTTCTGGTCGACCTTCAACAAATTATAGTTGTCTCCAGACCAGTTGAGGCCTTATACCGGTTGCTTGTATGGTTTCTCTAGAGATCAGGTGGAGGTGCGTGGACACATAGAGCTGATGACGACCTTCACAAATGGCACAACTTCACGCACTGAAAACATCAGGTACCTCATTGTTAACGCTTCGCCAGTCTACAATATACTATTGGGTAGACCTGCTTTGAACAGGATTGGAGCGGTGGCCTCTACGAGGCACATGAAGATGAAACTGTTTTCTCTAAAGGGTACGGTGATCACCATCAAATCCGATCAGAAGGAGGCTAAGAAGTGCTACGAGAATAGTCTCAAGACGAAGAGAGGAGTGTTCGCTATTACCATCCAGCCTCCGAGGGAAGAAGGGGTCACACGCGTAGAGATCGCTCGGGAGAGACCGCCCAAACCTGTCGAAGACGTGTTAGAAAGGGAGATTGGCGGGAAGAAGTTCAAGCTTGGCAAAGAGATACATGATTAGATCGCCGAAGTCATAGCTCAACACCTTGATGCTTTTGCATGGTCCGCCTCAGACATGCCTGACATAGATCCTGACTTCCTGTATCATCGTCTCACCATGGACCCCCAAGTCCAACCTGTTCGCCAGAGAAGGCGAAAGTTCAATGACGAAAGGCGCCAGGTTGTTAGAGAAGAGACAGAGAAGCTGCTCAGAGTTGTCTTGCTATTGTTATAAGTGATGCCCTTCGGGCTTAAGAATACAGGTGGGACCTACCAGAGGTTAATGGATAGAGTATTAGCACCCATGATAGGGCGGAATGTCCAAGCATACATGGATGACATGGTGGTCACCTCCCAGCAAAGGGAGCAACATGTAGCAGACCTAGAAGAGTTATTCACCACAATAGCTAAATACAGATTGAAGTTGAACGTTGAGAACTGTGTGTTCGGGGTAGAAGCAGACAAGTTCTTGGGGTTCCTCCTCACTGAACGCGGGATAGAGGCGAATCCTGAGAAGTGCGCTGCGATCATAGAAATGAGGAGTCCGATCTCAGTAAAGGAGGTGCAGCAGCTGACAGCGCGCATGGTCACTCTGTCTAGATTCGTATCAGCAGGAAGAGATAAGGGGCATCCTTATTTCCAATGCCTGAAGAGGAATAACAAGTTCGTATGGAGCAGTGAGTGCGAAGAGGCATTCCTAAAACTGAAGGAGTACCTGGCCAGTCTACCAGTGTTGTGCAAGCCACAGTTGGGTACTCCACTTCATCTGTACTTCGCAATTACAGAGAAGGCGATCATTTCGGTCCTGGTGCAAGAGCAGGACCAGGTGCAAAAGCCAATCTACTTTGTTAGCAACGTATTGCAAGGGCCAGAGGTGAGATACCAGGCCATAGAGAAAGCGGCCCTGGCAGTAGTGTTCTCAGTGCGAAAACTTTGCCACTACTTCCAGAGCTTCATCGTAATAGTGATGATGACAAAACTTCCAATTCGCAAGGTCTTACAGAAACCAGATGTGGCATGTAGGATGGTGCGATGGGTAGTAGAGCTATTAGAGTTTGACGTACAGTATGAGCCCAGAGGCCCTATTAAGGACCAGGTTTATGCTGACTTCGTGGTAGAGCTCTCCTCGGCAGCTACGCACCAAAAAGGGGCAAGTTTCAGATGGGTACTCTTTATAGACGGTTCCTCCAACCAACAGGGTAGTGGGGCTGGTGTCATCTTGGAAGGGTCAAATGGGCTACTAATTGAGCAGGCCCTGCGGTTCGCTTTCAAGGCCAGCAACAACCAAACAGAGTATGAGGCCCTGATCGTTGGAATGCTGCTGGCTAAGGAGATGGGTGCGAAAGGTGTACTGGCAAAGAGTGACTCCTTGTTAGTCACAGGTCAAGTCACGGGAGAATACTAGGCTAAAGACCCTCAGATGGCCGCATATCTGGAGTACGTCCAGGTTCTGAGGGAGACGTTTGAGGTGTTCGAGCTAGTCCACGTACCCAAAGAACAAAATGCCCAAGCTGACTTGCTAGCAAAGCTCGTCAGTTCGGGCAAGGGAGCAGACAAAGGACCGTCATTCAGGAGACCCTGAGGACACCTCGAACTGCCACAGATAATACGGTAAAAGTTTAGCAGATCGACACTTTTGAAGGGGTGAAGAGGAGTCATTGGTCGTTGACTCAGGAGACGTTAAAAACACCCAGAATAAGCACGTACCCAGTGGCTGGGGAAAGGTCGTTGTAGGTTTGCCTAGTTGAAGCAGGAGAAACTTGGATGACACCCTACCAACGCTACTTGGGTGATGGGGTACTCCCGCTAGAGCCTACGGAGGCTGGGAAGATCAAGAAAAATTCGAGGAAGTACACCTTGATTGATGGAAAATTATCCAGGCATGGGTTCACTCACCCTATCCTGGTGTGTGTGAGTGGTGAGCAATGCACGCGCATTATGGCGGAACTTCATGAAGGGATATGCGGAAGCCACATCGGCGAACGATCTCTCTCATCAAAGGCCATTCGTGCAGGATATTATTGGTCAACCATGAGGGGAGATTGCACGGTATATGCACAACGGGGCAAACAGTGCCAGCAACACGCTGACTGGCACAAGGCGTCTCTAGAGGAGCTTTGATCGATCTATAGCTCATGGTCATTTCATACTTGGGGAATTGACATTCTGGGACTTTTCCCTTTAGCAGTACAACAGATGAAGTACCTCGTGGTTGCCATAGAATACTTAAAAAATGGATAAAGGCTGAGTCAGTGGCGCAGATCACAGCCCATAAGATCCAACACTTTGTGTGGAAAAACATAGTGTACTGCTTTGGAGTCCCAAACGGTTGGTGTCTGATAATGACACCCAGTTCGCAATCCAGCAGTTGGGCAAGCTATGTACGGAGTTAAGAATAAAGCAGGTGTTCGCATCAGTTGAGCACCCCCAGACAAACGGGCAAGTTGAGTCCGCTAACTGAGTTCTGCTCAGAGGTCTGAAGAGAAGGATGGAGAAGGCCAAAGGGACCTGGGCAGAAGAGGTCCCCAGAATCGTGTGGGCTTACCACACTACTCCCCGGTCCACTATCAAAGAAACACCCTTTAACTTGGTGTATGGTTCGGCACAATGATTCCTGTAGAGATCCAAGAGAACTCGCCGCGTTTCCAGAACTTCGAGGTTGAAGTGTCCAATGAAAAAAGAAAGGTGAACCTGGATCTACTGGATGAAGAGAGGGAGGAAGCAAGAATCAAGGCAGAAGAAGCCTTGAAGAGAAAGGCGGAGTACAAGTACAACTCCAAGCTGAGAACTCGGCAGTTTCAGGTCGTCAACTCGGTGATGCGGAAGGCCCACCCATACCAGCTAGAGAACAAGTTGGATTGGTCCTTTCAGAGTGATAGAGGCCCTTAGGAATGGAGCATACAGGCTCGAGACATTAGAAGGTGGAGCGATCCCTCGTACACGGAACACAACTAACCTTAAATTTTATTTCAGTTAAATTATTGCATTGTACACAGTTTCCAGGGGACACTTTTTTTTCCCTTATAAGAGTTTTTTAACGAGGTCACCCAATAAAATTTCAGTTATTCAGTTAAAGAGAAATATTTTGCACAGTGCAGTAAACGAACCTCTCCCTTGACTTCATACAGCAAGGATGAGGTTAGTTATTAAAATCCTCCCTTGACTTCATACAGCAAGGATGCAGCTGGTTACTAAAATCCTCCCTTGACTTCATACAACAAGAACGAGGTTAGTTACTAAAATCCTCCCTTGACTTCATACAACAAGGATGATGTTAGTTATTAAAATCCTCCATTGACTTCATACAGCAAGGACGAGGTTAGTTATTAAAATCATCCCTTGACTTCATACAGTAAGGACGATATTAGTTATTAAAATCCTCCCTTGACTTCATACAGCAAGGATGAAGTCAGTAACGAACCGCTTACTTGGGTTAGAAGCCTCAAGGTTGGGAGAGGATGGTTTGTAGAGAAACATCCCCCTTGAGTGAGAACGCCAAGGTTGAACAGTATGGTTCGCTAGTTAAATCCTCCCTTGCCCTATGAGCGAGGACGAGGTCGGTTACGAACCATTCACTTGTGTTAGAAGCCTCAAGGTTGGGAGAGGATGGTTTGCAGAGAACACCTCCCCTTGAGTGAGAACGCCAAGGTCGAACAATATGGTTTAACAAATAAATCCTCTCTTGCCCTCATGGAGCAAGGTCGAGGTCGGAAAGTAAACCTCTCCTTTGATTGTAAGTCAAGGTAGAGGACAACATGGTTCGCCAGTATCACTAGTGAGACATTCCCCTTGTCCTTAAAGGCAGGGACGAGATTAGAAGGAAGACCTTTCCTTTACCTTACAAGTCGAAGGTCAGAAACAGTAAGTGAAGGGTTTTCCTTATCTCCGTGCAACGAAAATAAGACCATCTAAGGTTTGTACACACATTGTCGGTGCCTCAAGACCATGAAGGTCGCAAGGAGGTAAAATGGGTAAAAGGAAGTGTGCTACTTAAGGTGTAAATATGCATCAAAGACGTAGTTAGCAAAGTTAGTGCAAGACTTAGCAGAAAAACGACCAAGACAAGAAAGCAGTTTAAAGTAGGTCGATTCATAAATAAGAACAAGGTACATATATACACAAGGTACAAAGTGTTCATCAAGCAAGTAAATTACAGAAAGGAAGGGATTAGTCTTTGGCAACGAGCTGCCTATCAACGACCCGCTTGGTCACCTCAAAGGGGGAGAGATCCATCTCAGGATGCACACAGGCAACCTGAGCCATGGCATCTTCAAACTCAGCACCATAAGCATTGGCGGCGTCAGTGGTGAGCTCTTCTTCAGTTTGCTTGAAGAGCTCAACCTTCTGGGCTAGCTCCCCCTCCAGCTGGACAAGTTGGAGCTCACGTTGAGAGGCCCTTTCCTCTAGTTTGGCCATCTTGACCTGCGTCTCCTCGACCTTCTCCTTCAATTCAATCACTTTGTCGCGAAGAGGTAGAATCTTCAACTCGGATTGGAGGGCCTCCTGAGACTTCTCGAAGAGAAGCCTCGTGGTCTCCTTCTTGGATAGTCGAAGGCTCGCCAACTCCTAATACAGAGCGATTTCGCGCTTGGAGAAGGTCTTGGCCTGAAGAGCTGATTTCTCCCTCAGCTTCGCCAGCTCAGCTTGCAAGTCTCGCGCCTTACTCATGGAGAGGCTGGACACGATGAGGAACTCCCAAAGGCTTTGAGCCGCATGATCCTGTAGGGGATCCTCACCGAAGCTCTCCACCACCTCTTTGTTCTGAAAGCACTTAAGGGCTTGCTGGAGGAAGGCAGGTAGCTTGACCGCAGGGAGCACTTGGCCACCCTCGGGAGCCCTCTCCCCCCCCCCCGCCTTCGTGAATAATGAGGTCGCGAGGAGAGAAGGCGCTGGGAGGGTTGTCCATGAAGGATGGAGCATGGCCATCAGAGGCAGAATGTGATGTGCCCTCGTCTTCGGAGGCACTGGCCTCCACCACCCCCTTCTGTCTATTATCAATGGGGGCTGGCCCAGAAGAGTTTGGTGTTAGAATGTATGACTTTAAACTAGAGGGGAGGTGAATGGTTTAAAGAGGTTTTTCGAAAACTTTTAAGCCAAGAATGAAATTTCTTCAAGAAACAAATGATAAAAAATTCAGTTTGCCAAAACACAAAGCAAAAACAACAGCACCAGAAAAAACAATCGGTTGTTTCGTAGAAACAATCGGTTGTTTATACCAGTTTACAAATATAAAAACTGAATTTAAAGAGTTAAGAGATAGAGAAAATGCACACAGAGATTTATACTGGTTCACTCTAAACCCAGAGCTACATCTAGTCTTCTCAGAAACCACTAAGGTAATCCACTAAGCAATCAAACCTAGATCACTTACACCACAATCAAAGAAGTGACCTTGAACCCTTCAAGACACACACTTCCTTTGATCAACACACCAACACTAAGAATGATGATCTTGATCCCCTCAAGAACACACAACACTTCTCAGCAAACACACAAGGTTTCTTTCAACAGATACAAGGATTACATTTGTTACAGAACAAATCTGAAATCAATACAAGAGAAAATTCTAGTTCACACACTTTGATCAATCTCAATCACTAAGCATTTTTCTGTTATGGTACCAAAACAAACAATCGGTTGTTTCCACGAATCAATCGGTTGTTTTGGTTTTGACAGCAAGTCAAGCATAAAAACAGTTTTCAATCTTTTCTAAAAACACCTAAGTATAAAACAATCGGTTGCTTCGACAAAACAACAGGTAGTTTTTCACTTAGCTTGAAAAACACTTTTCTTTTAAAAGGATTGAGAGTGCTTATGCTTTGGATTCAATCAAGAGTGGATTACATATTAAATCAACCCCAGATCCTATCTAAAGGACAACTCAGCAACAACAAGCACAACCAGCCTTCATTATCCTTCTAAGGGTTTGGATTCTTCAAAGCTTGAACACCACTTGGTTCAACAATCTCCCCCTATATGATGAAGACAAATCCTTGGTGCTTGTGTTTGATCTGATTGAATCTGAAGCAGTACCTGCAAAAATAGCATATATATCATCCAATTCTTCTTACAGCAGTAGGTTAGATTTTCACACATTTAAAGCATAACTCCTGATAAACAATCGGTTGTTTACTCGAAACAATCGGTTGTTTCTATCAATAGCAGTAAAAAATAGTTTTATATAAGAGATTTTAACAGATTACACAGTTTTAGATAAAGATATACAAGAACCAATTAATTATCCCCCTATTTGTCTTCACAAATAGACTTTAACATGTATTTAAAATAGATTTATGAGAGATTATTAAAATCAAGGATACCTAACCCATTTCTTAGAAAGAAGAACCTCTCTTTTGGTAGTGGTTTAGTGAAGATATTAACTAACTGCAGTTTGGTCTCCACAAACTTCACTTCACAGTTCCCATTGTTTACATGATCCCTGATGAAATGATGCCTTATCTCAATATGTTTGGTCCTTGAGTGTTGAATCTGATTTTTGGTAA
>Ga0123342_1001625_pt1 | contig 37753 bp, 20 predicted proteins | sample Turbeawhitnodule_FD_89960 | JGI IMG/M metagenome (GOLD analysis project Ga0123342, IMG submission 89960) | Root nodule microbial communities of legume samples collected from Mexico - Turtle bean Mexico white nodule | ecosystem: Host-associated > Plants > Roots > Nodule | place: Mexico: Nepantla...
ATAAATAGGATGCTCTCTCAATTGTAAGATACACCACAGAAAGAAATACAATAGAGAGAATCAAAGAAGAGTGTTTCTTTTAGAGAGAATTTAAGTGTGAGTGAGTGTCTATTTTTTACAGTGCTAACCGTGAGAACTGATGCACATATACCCTTATCTTTTGGACAGAGGGGTAAGCAACTAAGACTCAGGAGACATAACATTCTAGTGTTGTGTTTACATTTAAGATATTTAATATAACTTACTAGGTGGTTAAAACAAGAGAGCGTGTTACCATAATGTTACTGCATAATTTTATACCTTTGCAAGAAATTTCATATTTTGTCTTGTTTTGCTTGATTAGATTGAATGATATACTATTTGGCCACAAGTTTGGTCATTGTAGAATAAGTAGAGTATATGAAAAAAGAAATATTTGGTATATGTCTGAGAAAAGTATTACATTAAAATAACCAAATAAGAGCATAAAACAAAATCAATGAAATGGAGTTAGCCATAATGCATATTCTAAAGTAGATATTTTTGTTTTTACTCTCTGTTGCATAGATTTATGAGTAATGTGAATGTTGAAATTTGGTGGGTAGAGAAAATCCTTTAGACATGTGTGATTTGGTGGATGTAGTTGAGGTGGTTTTTGGAATAGACGAAAAGGCAATGATGAAAAAAAAGGACCACATGCCCGAAATGAATGCAGTGGGTGTGTTTGATTTTGGTCCATAAGGCCTTACAACGATAGGATATAACCTCTGTGAATCACACATTCTTAAAAGATATAATTATAGGGCAGGCAATATGAGTAAAGAGACAGATAGAGTGGGCCTCACCACACTTAATTCCTTCAACCTTTTTCTCCATACGCACCCTCAAATAATTGCCCACTGCATCCTCTTTCAGATTCTATATCACTCCAAAAATATTTCTTCTATTTTAAACACATTATATATGTATATATGTTTAGAGACTTTTAAATTATTATACTAAGATTTTTCTATATTTTTAATATTATTTATTTTATTTTATTAAGAGGTGTTCTTACCATATAAGAGATCGAATATCTTCAAGGATTTTCTATTCACTATCATCTTCCGTTATTCGTTCGTCAAGTTTAAAAGGTGAGGTACTTACAAAGACACTCAAACGTTTAAGTTAATTGGATGTTGATATGTATATTGAGTTTAGAGTTAAGGATTTACCTTTATTTATAATTTTTTATTGGATGTTATGTTTTATGAAGATTAATGCAAACCCAATAATTTTTTAATCATATTTTATTATTTTTAATCTATTTTTTACTTTAGTTAACTTATAAGAAGTAAGATTTGACTAAGCATGTTCTATTCGATACGGATAGGAGAAAAATCAGACTCGATTTTCTTAAAAAATAGAAAAATCAGAACTAAGTCAAGACTATTGAAAAGAAGTTGAATAGTCGAGTATGTCCGCTTTTGATAAGATGAAAAATAAATATAAATATAATTTAATCTTATAAAATTAAATTAATAATTATTTATATATTATAAGATTCTTATTTTTAATCAGATTTGATTACATATATAAGGACATTACCTTTCTATGTTTTCTCATCTTCATGGATTGATGATGGACGAGTTAAAAGACACTGACATTAAAACGAGGATGAACGAAAGTTAATTCATGAAATTTTTTCAGAGGTACCATGAAATCGTTTTTTTTTTTCACTGTGCACTCTATTTTTTGGTTTAGATCACAATTTAGTGGTTGGGAAGGTGAATTCTGATCTTAGATTAACTGATCTGGCATTGAAAACCATTCAGAAAACGAAATTTTAAACTGGTTTTTTATTATTTTGTGTGTTTTGATTTATTAAATAATATGAATGAAAAAATTTCAAGAAAAATTGTAAATATAATTAATTGAAAACATTTGTTTGGAGGAAATATTAAATTATTTCTAAAAGTAATTGTAATAATTAATTATATTTAGTATGTGTGTAGGATATGATTATTTAGAGAAGTAAAAAATTATATAAAGAAATATTTAAAAATAGATATATTTTAAAAAATGGATAAGAAAATAATGAAATGTATGTGATATAATTAAACTTTTTGAGTAGTGAAAAATATATTAATTTTAAAAAATAAGTGTGTGTAACCTATCAATTTAGAGAAATAAAATTTCCACAAATAATTTAAATTACACATATTTTAAGAAAATATAAATTTAAAAAATATATAAATAAGTAAAATTTATGAATAAGTAGAGAAAATGAATACTTGTAAAAGTATATTGGAAAGTTTGTTTAATATAATTGAGATTTGTGAGTTGAGTTATAATCAATATTTTAACTGAAATATGATGACATTACAAGAAAATCATGAAATATAAATAATTTTTAAATACTAAAATAATTAGTTGCAATAGTAATAAAATTAGAAATTATTTTATAAACTAAAAAAAATTTGGTTTCTAAATTAATTTCTATTATTCTTAAATAGTTTCTAAATTGGTACGTAATTAGCAATCAAGGTTTTAACTACTAGTTTCTAATTTGGTAGCAAAAACCTTGGTTGCTAATTAGATACCAATTTAGAAACTATTTAACAATAATAGGAACTAATTTGGAAACCATTTTTTTTTTATTTTCTAAAATAGTTACTATTGCAACTAATTATTTTGGTCTCTAAAAATTGGTTTCTATTTCATGATTTTCTTTAGGGGTGGCAAAGCGGGTCAGCTCGCCCTGCGTTTGGCCCGCCCCGCAAAATTATGGCGGGCTAGAATTCCTAATCTGCCCCATAAGAGTTGGCCCACGGGTTTGCGGGCTAGTCCGCGTTCTTTTTTATTTATTTTACATTTTGTTCTTAAAAAATTGTCAAATTAAACCTATATATTTGTTACTATCAAACCTAAATTAATTTTTCTTCCTTTTCAAACATAGTCAAACATCAAAACATTAAACATTAATTCAAAAACATTATTGACATTCTTCCATTTCAATAACATTGGATGTCGTCTTAGAAGAACTTTCATCCTTTTTTTTTCTTGCGGGTCAGCCCGCCCCGTCCCGCTGCTGGCCCGCACGCTAATGCGAGTTAACGGATTGAAAAGGTCAACCTGCCTCGCGTTTTTTACCAGCGGGCTGCGGATCGGCCTGCATGGCCCGTCTCACTTTGCCATCCTAATTTTTTTGTAGTGTGAATTAGAAAAATTATTTTAAAAATATTGTTAGAAGGAAATTAAAAATGTATAGAAATAAAAATTTCAAGTAAAAGATGTTTGAAGTAACATTATTCCATATAATAATGAAGTTTATAAATGTAAACAAAGTTGACTTTTATGGTAGGATTGGGTTGGGAAAATGTACTATGGTAGGATTTATTTTATTGATATTAATAGTTCTATTATATAATTTTTTCAAAAAAAGTAAGGCAGGATGAACAGGAAAATATTTAAATGATACTTAAAAAGGAATTGAAATTTGACATGAATAGTTATAAAAGTAATACATGTAATTAGATGAAAAATTAAACATATAAAAAGCTAATCAAATATAGATATTTTGATGTTATAATAATCTATATATATTGTCTTTTACGAAACAATTTGTCAAGAGTTATTTAATATATTTTTCAATGCTCAATAAATTTAATTATACCACATACATTTCATTATTTTCTTATAGTCCTTTATAGTTCTTCCACAAAATTTCTCTTGTTTAAAAAATTATCTATTTTTAAATATTTATTTATCTCACTTTTACTTCAATAATTAATTCCTACGCACTTAATAAATATAATTAATTATTATTACTAGTTTTAAAATTAATTTTAATATTTCCTCAAAAATAACTCTTTTTAATTAATTACTTTTATAATTTGGTCCCAACAATTTTCTCTTTCATATTATTTTAATAAATGAAAATGTGAAAAAGATAAAAAGTTCAGCTCAGAATTTGATTCCTTATTTGGCTATCCGAGGACTGAATTCTGAGCTATATCCAAAACGGTGATGTCCTAATAAATATCTCAGAGAAAAAAATACAAAAATGTTATATAAAAAATTTATAATCAATGAGTTGAATAAAGAGAGACTGAAGTAAAGGGTACACCCTTCTATTATAAAAGTTGAAAATTAAGTAAAAAAAAAGTACTTAACAAAATAAAAAATTATTTTTTAATAAAATATTTTTTTAGTAAAAACTTAATTAAAATACTTAACTTTATGACATATTTAAAATTTAACTAAATCTATTTAAAAATAAAAATAAATTAAAACAGATAAGGCAAATCTAGTTTGATAACTTGCCTAATACGTATTTGAAAAATAGATACCTACACACACACACGTGTATATATATATATATATATATATATATATATATATATATATATATATATATATATATATAATATTTTATGGTGAGGTATCATGGATAACTATGAATACTTTGTTTATTCTTTGATAAAAGCGAAACCTGATATTTGAGATTAGAATGTTGGAGGAAGTGAACAAATATTGCAATTTATGTCATTTTTTTATTTTTGATATGTTTGATTAATTTATTAATAATTTTTTTTAAGAAAAGAAAATTCATTATTTTGTTAGGTAAGTAAATTATTTTGTAGAACTTATTCATAGTTCATTTAAATTCTTGTTTTTAACTTCTGGATAAATTAATTAATATTAACTTATAAGAAAATTAATTTCAAAATTTTCTTATTTTTGTATGAAAGTACTTAGAAGTTTATGGAAATAAAACTTTTGTACATGCATTTATTAAACGTTGAAATTTGGCATTGTAACGTCACATCATGCATATTTTTAGTTTGGAAAGAAAAACAAAGAAGATGATTTATTTATTATTTATTAAAAAATAATAATCCATAAATCTTTAATAAATTTATAGAGGAACAAATAATTTATTCATTTAATATCTCCATCAATTTTTTTTCTTCCATACTTTTGTGTGGAAATTTACCAATTTCGCAAATGGTGAGTCTCAAACACAATGCTTCAATCACTTCTATGTTTATCTAATTTCAAACACATAACCTTTCATCAAGTTTCTATATTTTGCAAAGCAAGGTTATAAAATGATTTGATTTTCTTTAAGATGTGAGAATGAATTCATGAGAATAAAAAACAATAATAATTATTGATTAAAATATTGATAATTGAGATTATAATTAATTTTAAATTGCATTGAGTATATATTTGATTTTACTTTATTTTTAACTAACTGATTTCTAATCAGGATTATAATTCAACTCTGTTTTTGAAACATAATATCTTATTTTAGAAAAGAAAACTCCTATATTACTTTAAACCTGGAAATTACACTTAACTTCTTGGAGCTCATATTAAATTATATTTACGATCATTTTAATAACATGACACTCAAATCTTTTAAAAACCTAAGATAGGTGTTTATCTCTTTTAATTTTTTAATAGATGTCACAAAATTTATCCTATATTGTAATAAACTGATACTTTCTTTAATTTATTTAAAAATATCATATTGGCTAAAACTTAAATAAAACATTGTAAAAAAAAAACCAACTCAGTTAGGACTAATATCAGTTTATTTCATAATGTTATTTTATTAAGACTATCCTTAACATGGTGAGTTTTTATATAGAATGAGTTTTCTACTCCATAACGTGTGAATGCAATTTAAAATGATATTGAAAAAATTAAAACAATTTTCTCACAATAAAATTATTCAATTCTTTGTTTACAAAAGTTTTTTTTAATTTTTTTTTTCATATTTTCTTTATTTTAGTTTTTGTGAAGGATTAAAGAGAGAAAAAACAGTATGAAAGAGGAAAGAATACAATGGGAAGATGAGAGAAGAGACATGTAAAATGAAGGGAGAAGAAGGACTTTTCCCCATCCTACCATTGAAGACTTCAAGAGAGGAAGCCTAACTCCTATGCTTGCAAATCCAAGAAGTCAATTTTTAAGATTCCAAAATTTAAAACACTAGTTATTTAATAAAAAAAAAATAAAAAAATAGGAAGTTAAAGTAGATGAAATATTTAATGTATATAATATAAATGAGGATCAACAATTCCAATTAGCTTCCTTAGAATTTAAGAACAATTTCATGACATGATTTTTATTTTAAAAAAATAGAGTGTTGATGAGCATTTTAAAGATATGAAAACTATTATAATAAAAAAAAATGCATGATAAATCTTTAGATGCTAAAATGGCTACTTTTATAAGTGATCTTAATAGAGTTGTTCAAGATATAATAAAGTTACATGAGTAGTATTATTTGAAATTGATTCACTAGACCTATAAAGTGGAATCCCAATTTAAAATAAGTGAACTTTTAAAAAAAGTATTCACGATGATATCTATTATAAATTGAGTGGAAATGACGAGTATAAAAATAAATATGATCAATTTTTTTCCAAAAAATTAAAAACACTTTTGAAAACTAAAAGATAAAGTAATTTCAGTTTTTTCTCATTCGTGTTTGATCTTTTATCACCTTTATCTTTATATTGTTCTTTGAGAATTTGAACTTTATGTTTGAGAAATTTTCTAGTGAGATCTCTTTTGATTTTGATCCATGTAAAATTTATAGAGATACTTTATATGTTTCTATAATGAGATTAGAACCTTTGTATAAAAGGTTTATTTCCTCCGTAAGCTTTAAGTTGAATAAACACAAACTATAGAATGTGTGTATATAACAATAATATATATAGACATACATGAGGTAAGTGTTGTCAAAATTACGTAATTAATTTGGAATCAATTATTCCTAATATAAGGATATATGAATGTTCCATTACATAATTTATTTCTTAATAAAAACATATAAACATGTTGAATGTTGTTTTAATTTATTTATTTATTTCAAGCAATGATGTTAACCACATATATATATATATATATAACTTACATACAAATTATTCAAAAATAATTTGTTATATTCTAGAAAGAATAATCATTATATATCGTTTAGTGTACATTTTGATTTTATAGAAGGTCCAACTTATGAAACTTTTTCTTATTCAAAACAAACATTAGATAGTTGGTAGAAAATAAGAAATCTAATAATTAATTCGATCATTATAATATAATCATGAAAACTTAACTAGGGTCAATCTGGTGCTCCTAAACATATAATGGATTGTCCAAGTGTTAACAATATTTATTTTCATGTGACAAATTTTTTAAAGATTGAATTGATTATAGAAAGAAAAAAAAAAACAGAACAACAATCCAAAACATATGTTATACTTATGATGCATGTTGAGCATGAAATAAAATTAAAATGCAGGAAATGGTGACATATACAACAAAAAGTTTAAAAACTCTATATTTCTCCTTTTTTTTTTCATCAATAAGAAATAATAACAACAAAGTTGTCATAATAAATTGTGATAACAATTTCATACCATTTGTTTGTGTGGTATATAATTTATTTGATTTTAGATGGTATTGTTCGACAAATTCCAAAACACTTAGGATATCAAACTAAAGTAATTTTCTTTAAAAAAAAGTTTGTGTTTGGATAGAGAGTTTTATAAGTATAAAAAATTTAAACATATTAATTTTGAAGAATTTTCTTTTCAAAATGTTTAATTTTATAATTGTTTTATTTGGATAAAATAATTCATTTTTTTTGTTTGGATCACCAAATACCAAATACAACAACTATTAACAAATAAAACTACGATATAGATAAAAAAAATTATAAACATAAAAAAAACACTACAAATTTCATTTAATTTTTTTATGTTGACAGTAACAATAGCTATATAAAAAATAATATTAATAATAGTGACCGAAAAATAATCGTAATTAATTTTAACTTAAATAAAATTATCGTTGACATCAATGAAAAAATCTATATCAATCAACAACATTACAATTAAAATCAACCTCATAATATTATCATTAAATCCTAGTCCAAGAGAGAATATAAAGAAAAGAATCATAGACGTAAAAAGAGAGAATATAAAGAAAAGAAACATAGATTTAAGAAATGAGAGTGTAAAGAATGTTAAATTCTTCCTTTAAGTATAATCTGAATTATTACCATAAATTTCTAAAATTCATATATATATTTTTTAAAATGTCTTACATAAAGAATATATTTGACATAAAAAAATTCATTTTTTTATAAATAGAAATTATCTTTTAAAAATTTATAATCCAAACACTTGTCAAAAATCAGGTGTAAAAAGAATTCTAACTTAAAACTCAAAATTAATCACTCACTTAACTTGATCAATTATCACAATTTTAAAATGAGTTAAACTCTCATAGATATATAAAATATTCAACCTATCAATATGGGACTTTTTTCTCAATACAAGGAGAACAACATGGGACAAGATAAAGTAGTTGGAGGTCTTCAACAGCGAGTGATGGACCTCCTCCCTAAACATCACAAAATGGCCCAAGTTTGACCTTCATCCCCAAACTCCCTCTACAACTACTCTCATTTTGGATCTTAATTTTCTATTACAATCAACTTTTCAAAAACTAACTTTTGGATTGGAATGTATTAAAATTTTGAAAACCATTTCTCCAAAACGATATTTTAAAAAAATGGAAGAATACTAAGTGTTAGAGTAAAAGGGAATTAACATTGATCTAATATCATGGAGCACCCAACAAAATGAATACGAAGAACCCATTTCAATTTTGTCAAGAATTAAGTGTATTTTGAAACCTATTGGAACCCTTTTGAAAAAAAAGTGGACATCCAATTCACCAAAGCATGAGTTTAAGTAGAATTAAAATCATTGGACATGTACACTAAGATTTTCAACATAGTGCTATGCCACAACTACAAGTTCTAACGATCTTAATTCCAAAAACCAAATTTCAAGTCCACTGTACTGTAATCTGTACTGTAATCGTTAAATCTCTGAACATGATATCTGATAGCCACATTGCTAATGTAGGTAAACTTCTAATTTTAAGATTGTTGAAAATTCATATGATTAAGTTATAATATATCGCTCACATATTTCATCTTAGACCAAATTGTAACATATAAAATATAAATAAATTTAATAGAAAGGGTACATCTCTAAGAGAACTGAATTTCCAGCAAGAAAAGAAAAGGAAAAATAATTTTTCATTTAACTGTGTTGAAATGTAATGCTATTTTACTATTAATGTGTTGTCACTTTCTGTAACCTCTCTCTTTCATAGAAGATCCTTTGATGCTACAAGAGGAAACCATTCATAGCAATGAAGTAGTTGGAGGGAAAAGAAGGAACTGGTATGCATCTCAACCGGATCATGTGACAATAATATGAACCAAACATTTGGTAAGTACTTGAAATCTGCTGAATATGAAATGCCTATTATACAGTAACCACTCAAAAAAAATGTCTTGTATGAAAATTTAGTCAAGCATAGGCTAACGATTAACTTACTAATGCCCTTTACTGACTCAGCACACATATAACCAAAATGACTAGCTAGCAACAACTAAAGGTTAACTATAATGGCCTATGACTACTATATGTAGCATTGATATTGATACAGAAGCAGTGTTCAGACTAGAGAATTCAAAACAATCAGGCTGGAGAATGATGGCAACTACAAAAAGAGGGTCAGTGACAAGGCTATACAGAAAACTAGAAAATGAATTACAAACTACAGAACTACAATAAAAGGAATCCTACAACCAAAAATATCTCTTAACAGAAAAATGGATGACCAGATGAATTAACATTCTCCGTTTACCTAACTACTACAGCAGCCCCTTCATAAAAATTTGTTTTCGCTGTTCATTCAGCCAAACTTGCCACCACATCATCATCACCACTTCCTGAAATGAGAATCACAAATATCATTTATAGTTCATAGAATATTAGTTCTGAATGATGCAAGCAAATAAATCACATTTTCTACCTTTTATATTTTAAGTGTTCGCAACTTTTTACACTCACAATAGTATTGAAGGATCATTAATCATGCTGGTAGCTAAAGAAGGGATAGCAGAACTCAAATTCCTTTTAGAAGCTAAAACCATTTTTTGGCGATTAGGATAGCTCTGTTAGGTATAAGATCATTTGTAGTGTTTATTTACAAGAATAGGATAGTATAGATTAGTCTTGTAACCAAACACCTCAGCTTCTTGTTAAAGCTTTAGATGTTGGGTCACTTCTCTTTTATATAGTTGACTTCAGTGTGTAAATCACAAATTTGAGAACTTGGATAAATTGTAGTTTTTGGAGAAGCTTGACAGTGCGTTTTCTCCCGTAAGGTATGAATATGTCTCTTTGATCCTTATCTTAATCTCAAATCTCAAATCTCTTGCTTTTAAGTACTGGTCCTTTGCACTTATCTTGAACTTGTTCAACTGGCGTGTTCTACATTCCTTTATCTCTTTTCACCTTTTATTACCATTTGATCTTTAATTTTTTTTTCCAATGTCATTTAATTTCCACAAGCATTAACAACAATTCAATGGTTTGCGTTCATCATTTGGCTGAGTCTCGAAGCTTCAAAACTGGTTTTATATGCATTTTTGTTCATGAGATCCATTCCATGAAATCCATACGATTATTGCCTTGTTTTGTGATTTCCTTACATCTTCAACAAATATTTGTCTTGTCTTCGAATTCTTGTTTATTTTGTTGAAATCTTGTTTTGTTCAAAAACAGGTTTCATATTTCATGTGTTATTCATAAACTTCCATGAGTCAATTAGTTGAATCTTATTCTAGAATCATTCTATGACAACCTACAAAGAGAGATCATGTTCTTATGGTTTGATTTTGGTTCATAAACTTGGTTCGTGGCAATATAGAAAATTTCAATTGGCTGTGTAAAACAGTTTTATACCGATGAGTGCATATAAATTAAATTCAAATTCTGAGCATGCTCATCTTGATTGCATTCTATTAGGATAGTCTGCTAGAACGTTTCTTTAGAAGTACCTATTTACCCTAAATTAAGGTTATGGAATAATTCAATCAACCACCAAATGAAAAACTATACCTGAATAATTAAGACACTAAACTAAGATCGTATATAAAACAAGCAAGGATGATGTATCCAGCCTTATATGAACTTAGTAGATTAAGATCAGATGCAACTTAGATCTAAGTAAGGCTGGATGCACACCCCTACTCCCTAAATTTTCAAACAAGTTCACTTTAAGGTAGCCTTTTACATGATAACAGGGTCCCCGAGAATAATTTTTCCTGAAGCTAGAGAGCATACCCCAACAAAATAGCACAAAATAACTGTAGCCTAAAAGTGAATCAATTAACATATTGTGTATGAAAAGCAATTTAAAGTACTTACCAAGATTAACTTCAAAATTGGAGAGATCAAAATGCATCTCGTGGTCCTGTGTTGTGGCAACAGACGAAGCTTTGAACAATGCACTTAGAGTATAGTTAAGCTGGTAATTCACAAGTATTGGACCAAATATGTTGAACTTTTGAGCACTACTACAAGCAACCTCTGCATCAGAACACTTTTTAAAAACCACTCTTGCCCGGCTGCTTACTGTATCAACTTCTGTCTCAGCTTCCTTTAGAGGTCCAAAACGCCTAAACATTCTATTAAGGTTTGTTTCTGAGGGAACAGAACCCAACTCAGCAAAGTTCATAACAAGTTCAGCAGGGGCATTCTCATCTATATAACCAGCAGGTTTTTGAGGAGCCTCAATATGATTACTGTTAGAATACTGTTTCCTGGAATAGGGCCTTCGACCAACTGGAACAGGCTTCCCTGGCTCAGCAGAAACAAGTTGATGGTCCTTTTTCCGGTTTTTCCGTGCTGGTTGTGTTGGTTGCGACAGTTGTGCTGGTTGCACTTCACTGACATTGTCAATGACCCTGTCTGTCCAATATGTGTCACTCATATCCTCAAATTCAAATGTTTCAGGTGATCCAGCTATGGGTGACTGCTTCCTTTTAGTGCCAACGTTTTCTGTACAAAAGATATCCTTTACAGCATCACCAGCCATAGTTATCGAATCTCTGAAATCAGAGAAGAAACTTACAATAGGATTCAGGAAGCGATAATATCCAAGGGGTTCCTGTGCCACCAACTGAAGTGAAGATAGCAAATCATCCAGAGATGAATACTCTGTTGTAACAACCATACTTGACCTCTGATCCTCATCAAAGGAAACATCAAACCCATTCCCTGAAATGCCTTCAGTGCTACCATCTGTCTTCTGAGACCGGTCACCATAACTCTTCACCACAGAGGGTGAACCAGTAAGTTTACTAGCAACCCTACGAATACGGTCACCAATTAAAAATGACGGTTTTGTGGTATTAGAAACTTTTGCAACAGATATTGTTTTCCTTCCATCTTGCTTCCCAAAGTCATCACCATAGTGATCAACAGTCCTCCTTTTCTTGGAGTGGCCAGGTGAAACGAGATTATCATTTACCTTCTCATCAAACCAATAATCACCATCAGGAGAGTCTGGAGTCCCACCCATTAGTTCAGACATGCTTCTTTCCTTCTTTGTTTCTTGCATAGTATCCTTCAAGGTATATTTCCGTTTGAAGCGAGAGCTTTGGTTTTTCAAATTTCCAGAACCAGCTCGACCATCATTCTTGCTTAGAGAAGCTGAATAATCAATAGCTTTATTCTCATCACCATGAACTAAGGTGTCCATGTCATCGTCAAAACCTCCACAATATTGTAATTCTGGCAAGCAAGAATAACCCTTGAAGCGATAGAATGCAAGCAGTTGAGCCTTAGCAATCCCAAGCTCCAAACGATCAAACCCACCAGTTGGCAATTCAGATAGTGTTTTCATGTACGCTACAAGCTTATCAGGTGAAAAGGTGCTTGCATTTAGAGATTCATCCATCCCATGTCTGACACTTCGTTCTGGTCGGATCCCAGTGTTTTCTACAGTCTGGAATTTAATGGAGTCATAGGTATCTTTAGGTATACAAGAACATGACAGCCCATATTCTACTCGTCTTGTTACTTCATCAAGAGCACAATCTACAGCATTCTGAAATGACTCTGAAGTGCTCTGCTTTTCAATAGAAGAGAAATGTGTTCTAAAAGGTTTTAGCTGAGATTCTTCATTCCAAGCAAATGTTCGGTCCCCAAAATATGCTACCAAATAGCAGTCCTTTTTATAATGCTTCATTGCCTTTTCAGACGAATCTGAGGGATTAAATATCTGTCCAGGCCACCATGGGTGGCTTCTCACCTTTCCCCAAACCATATTTGAAACCGCAAAGTTGCTTTCCTTTTCTGTTGGCAGCAAATATCTTGCATAATTAGATAGTTCTGAATTCACAGCCTTCAGTAATGATGACCGTCTTGTGACCCTTCCCTCTACTTTTTTCTGTTCAACTTGAACAAATTCTTGAAGTTCCTGTGCTCCATTTGAACCAACCTGCTCAGAAATGCCTATTTGTACTTCAACATTTTGCCTAATATTACACTCATCGTGGACTTTGTCCTTTCCAGCATCCATCAGTGCAAGGTTATCCTGGTCCGCAATTTGAGTGTCTTCTGCAATTACAGAAATTGCATTAGCATCTAAATTTTTCTCACTCCTGAAAGATACAAATGTACCTTCATTCACAGAATTACAAAGACCAATTATCAGGAATGAATAGAAAAGTTGTATTATGGCTACAACATCATTTTTAACAACTGATTGAACTGAAAAGTAGCAGTTCCTAGATCAACAGAGATCTTACCTTCAATATATGAAGTGTGGTTCATTGTTTCAATAATTTCTGTCTCTGGTTGAACTTCGACTTCTACTTCTGTCCCCTCCAGCAAACCACATCTTTTAGCATCAGAAAAATTGTTGTTTAATTTATCTTCTTCTGTTGAATCCTTATCAACTATTCCCTGCCCTGTATCTGAACCAACCTGTATAGTCTCAGACATTTGTTCCTTTTCAGTGCATTTTCTCAAGCACTGTTTTTCCTCAGAAGTTGGCAGAGCCTCATCCATTGTAACTTCAGTTTCACCAACCACTTCTTTGGAGTCTTCATCAACTCTATTAATCTCCATGGGTTGTTCAACATCTGAATTTAACTTTTCCTCAGATTCAACTTTGTCACCGATACATTCTTTCTCCAATATTTTATCACTATGCAAGTTAGCAATGTTCTTCTCTTCGTCTAAGGTCACATCATCTCCGTCTCTCGTTGCTCCACTATTCTTTTCAGCACATTCACTCTGTACATTCTCTCCTTCTACAGAACTACCCGTTAACTGGCATCCTAAACCATCATCATATCTACTATTTGTCACCTTGTGATCTGAGGCCCCCGCATCTAGTGCATTTGTGCACTCAACACCAGTGCCTGCCACAATAGGATCTTCGATACTGCTAACTGCAGTCCCCACTTCTTTCTGAGCTCTATTATCAAAAACAGCTTCCTCCTGTAAAGATGCAGCATCAACTTCACTACCAACAATTGCTTCATCTCTATCTTCCCTCCCCATAACCACATTATCCAATTCCATTGCCACGTTCATCACGGTCCCACCATCTTCCACTGCCACATTCTCGCTTCTACCTTCTTCAGATTCTACACCCTGAGAGTCCCCACCACCTGCCGCTCCAGACCACACATCCTCCCCTAAACCCTCAACTGATCTACCACCACCTACTTCACCACTAAGCTCAGCAACACTCCCATGTGTGCAAACACCATCTATGTACAAATCAGACCCCAAAACCTCCACCATTACATCCTTCCCATTACAATCCCCACCCTCTCCAATTAACTCATCCGAGAATGAACCCTCCGTCTGAACCGCACCCCCATAATCCACAGACCCTTCTAGGGTTTCATCCCCCACTTTCCCCTCATGGTTCACTGCGGATTCTGATGTCCCACACAAACCCTTCTCCTGTTCCTCCATGGAGATTGTATCTAACAAAAATTAAAACTTCAAACATTCAATAAACTAAAAAAAAACCCCGCTTTTTCACCCCGGGAATTTGGAAAATTGTAAATGACCCAGATGAAAAAAACTGCACAGATTTCTCCAGAACGTACACCGAAAGAAAGGGAACAGGAAACAATATTGCAACAATCCCAGAAAGGAAAATAACATATAAATTGAAACGTTGACACCCAGCAAAGAGAAACGAAGAATAAGAAAAAAGAACAGAGTTGGTACCAGGGTTAGATCTTGTTGTTACAGTGAAAAGTGTGCTGAGGGTTTGGCTGTAGGTTTTTAGAGAGAGAACGTTTAGAGAGAGAAAGGAAAGTCGCGATTCTTAAATCCGGATATAATGCCTTCTTGTCCTTTTCGCTTTTCAACTGCTGGTTTCATTAAAATTACTTGCTGGTGTTGCTAATGTCCCTCACCTTCGTTTCTCCACGTGTCACTTCTTTATTGGACCACGGATTATGGTAAATGTGGAACTGTACAGAATAATCATTAGATACACCCCTTTGGAACCATCACTCAAATCTGGAATTCACCATTACTGTGTTCTGTGTTATACCAGGAACATTGTTTCAAAATTAAAACCTATCATTTTTATTCCTTCTTCTTCTTCAATGTTTCATCTTTAACCAATATGATCATTCTTGTGAAGAATATTGAGACAATAATAATTTCTATTATCTTCCTATTAGTTAGTAATTTAGTAGTTTATTTAACTTTTTTCTAGAAACTCCATGTTATCTTCTTAGTAGCCATTAGTCAACTAGAAGTTTAAGATGGTGAAGGTGAGATGAGACATGTTTTAGTTTATAAAAGGACAAAAATTTGGATAAAGGTCAAATTGATTAAAGATGTTACACTTTTTATTTTTATTTTTAATTTGAAAATAAATTTCATTTTATTTTTTTTAAAACTAATTTTTGTTTTTATTATTTTTTCCATTTTCAAATCTTTAATAGTTATAAAATATATTTGTTTGTTTTACTACTCCTTACTATATGAAAATAAAATAAGTAAGGAAAATTTAAGTTGCCACTATATTAGGTCTTCTTGTACTCAATTAACTAAATTTTGATGAAGTATTCTCTTATTTCCTTAAATAGTTTACTAATGTCTTTCTTTCATGATAAATGTTTTACTAAAATAACTTCAAAATTCTACTTAGAACTAGGTTTAAGTGTTTTAATTTTTACCTCATTAGACTATTTAAAAATAAATTCTTTTATATAGAATGAATAATGGCTAAAAGTATCTAATGAATAATGGAACATAATTGGATGATAACAATTTGTCTTTGACTTAAACACAATTTCAATTTTGTCTCACTAAAGGTAACATAAGCTAAATGTTATCTTTAGCTTATGGTAAATATAAATATAAAATTTTCTTAAATTTCGTTCTCTTACTTAATATGTTCGTATTTTAAAAAATAAAATAAATAAGAAATAATTAAATGTACCACTAATAATGTTCTTATCGCACTTAATATCTTTAATAATTATACTCAATTAAGTATAAAGTTTGACTTCTTTATGTAGAATGAATAAAAGTCTCAAATGTAATCCATATGGGATATAAATATGAAATCTTAACTTATGAATACTACGAGGTCTCATCGCACTCAATTAACTAAATATTAAAGAAATATTTTTCTCACTTTAGTTTTATACTTAGTACCTTTAAAGTTATTAAGCTTTTTTACCAAATTAAATTTTATCTCTTATCGAAAATGTAGAATAATTTTTTTATAAACTAATTTATATAAATTATTGATATAATTACCTTTTGTCCTTACATTAAAGGTCAATAATCAATTTTATCTAGTGGTTTTTTTTAAAAAATCAATTTCATCCTAAGTTTTTTTTAAAAAGTATGTAATTTGATCTCTTTTGTTAAATTCAGATAAACAACATTAAGTGGTGATGATGTGATAGAGAGAGTGACATACATCATAACAATGTTGAACATGTAAATGACACCTGTCAATGAATACCCACTAAGTTTTGGGTCCACCACCGTCAACACTAATGTTGCAACCTACGGATTAGAGATCTCCAATCTGATTTTGTAGTCATCCAACGATGTACACTCCATCTCCAAACTCTATCAATGACTTCCTCCTCATTATAAGCTCCAACAGTGTCATCCTTGTCGATTTCGAACTCCAAAGACAAGAACGGAAGGAACATATATTAAACATGTTTGTTTAAGCTTTTCACACAAACTTCAAGTCATTTATGTAACTCTAACAACATCAATGCTCCTTATGTACCATTAAGGAGCTTAGCAAAACATATTATGTTCTTGTACAAATTCTTGCTGAAGTTTTCTTGCCTCTTAATAAAAGTAATATAATATAATATTTATTAATTTTATATTACCATAAATTGATACTTGTTAAAGAATTTTAAGCATTATATAATTCGTAAGTTTATGAAAAAATTATTTATTGTATTTGCTTTAAATATATACTTAAAGTGAATAAAAATTTGCAAAAATAATGATTAAAATAAAATTTTTACAAAATTGACGATGAAGATATAGAGATTAGATGAAGAAATTGAGAAGTTTAGGTTAACATAGTTTAGTTCAAAAGTGAGTGTGGAGTTCAACTTCAAGCACAACAACACATTTCTTCAACGAGGATCCAAACAAATATATATATATTTTTTTTAACTCGACTTCAAACGTGTCACTGAAGCATTATTGCTTCATATTTGAGGAACTCAGAGAGGTAGTTATCGAGCAATAGAAAAGAGTTAGAGGAAGAAGATTGAGAAATATTAGGATTTTAATGGAAGAGAATGAAATAAAGAAAGAGAAAAGTGTTAAACACGTGCAGACATGTATAAATAAAAGTACTACTCTATGTGTCATGTAATATGTCATGTAATTACTAATTAACTGATGAAGGGAACAAATTATATATATTTTTTAAAAAATTAAGATAATTTTTTAAAAAAAATAACTAAATCAAGTTGGCTATTGACCCTTAATATAGGCACAAAAAGACAATTATACCTAAATTTTTTATATAATTCCCTCAAAATTTTATTTTAAACTTATGCATAAATTAATTTTAATTTATAAATAAGTTTATTTTATTTATTTATTCTTATAGAAGCTTTTGTGGTAAAAAAAACCTTTTTAGAATATAAGATTTGTTCAAATTTGAAGAAAATAAAGTTTGGAATGAGAAAAGAAATTATTCATAATACTTTTTAGAAAAAAAGTACAGTTTTGAATTTTCTTTTAAACTTACAAGTGATTTATACTTTCAAATTGATAATTCCAATCCAATTTTAATACAAATAAAATTATTTATTATAATATATTTTTTAAATATTTTAAACTTTTAAAAAAAGTTTATTTTATATAAAAATAAATTAAAGTTAAATATAATTTTAACCTCCTAACTTTCTTATTATGAGGTCAGATCCTCTAATGTGAAATTTCATACTAACCTGAACAAATGTACAAATAGCTAAACAAATGAACTAAAGTCAAATCCTCAGTAACTTAAAAACTTTGTTGTCAAATGACAAACTTGTTATCTGTTTAAGAAGACCTACTTCACGATTTTCCAAAGTGAAAGGAAACAACCAATCTACAGTTTTGAGAAGGAACAAAATTCACGAAAAAAAAATGAAGGAACAAAATTCACGAAAAAAAGTTGGAAGATTTAAAACTCATACAATATTAATAACAAAAGTAATCAAAAGATTAAAATTATTTTAATACATCATCTATTGCTTTTATTATAAGAAATTACCACATTTTAAAACATTAATTAAAAATGTAAATTTTACCCTAACTTTGTTTTGTCGCCAAAAACAGTCAAATATACCCTGAAAATGTAACAAGGATTTGGCAAACAATTTCTCTGTTCACACCCAAAAAAGCGTACGCGCCGTGTAATTTATTTCAAAATCGAAATAAAAACAAATAAATACAACACTTGGGTTTTACTGCTTTTTTAGCATTCTTACCTTGATGTGGAAAGAAATGAGAGCTGATTGCAGACATGCAATCAACCAAAAATTATCAAACAATTGAAGAACCGCATGAAACAGATGTGCAGAGAAATTGATTATTATCAGATATATCAGGAAAATCTATATAGAAGGTTGAACATAAACAACGTTGAAAACAATAATAAAAACCAAAACCAATAGGCTAGTCTAGGATCCCCAAATCCACCTTATTGTTGCAATTGAAGCGAAAGATGAGTTAGGCAGAAGCTGTCTTCTTCTGCTGGAAAATGACTGCATACACAGGAACTGCAACACCAATGCTGAAAGCAGTGAATACAGCAAGGGACATTTTCAATCCCTGGTACTTCATCCTGTCCAAGTTGTACATGTGCTTTGCATGAAGATAATAGGGCTCATCATGGCCATGTCCACCCATCCTCTTCATTGCAGTTGAATGAAAACCTCTGCTCACTGTCAACATATTAATTATTTTCCAGTAAGAAGGCGGAACTCTGATGAAAACAGAGACTTTCCAAGAATCTAAAAGGGTATTGATATGCAATTGTATGTACACACTTACACACTTATTACAGTAGGTGGATTGACAAGCTTGATTATATACAGCAAGATTTTCGATCATGTTAAAAGTGAAAGCAGTCAACAAAATTCAAATCGTAACCTAATGAATATAACAAATATTCAGGCAGCAACTGGAGTCTGGAACAAGAAACAGTAGGCGCTAAAGATCCAACATATATTTTAAGGGTAGATCTGGATAGAGAAGGCCTTTGTTTGGGAGTATATGGAGATAAGAGGAAGTAATTGAAGAATTATCACGTAATTATCCAAGACTCTGCATTATGCATCAACTTGGGAGTGTTAAGAAAACTTAAAAGATTGTAAGTAATCAATCACAAACAATTTAACGAAGCAAAGGAAAGTTACTCTTAAATATTCATCCCCTTTTCTTCTCTCCTCTTCCCTTCCTTTGTTTCCCTTCCTAAACGTTCAATAAACTAAATGCTCTATAAATACAATAGTGGATTTGGAACTTAAAACCTGACTATAAATATGAGTTTAAAAGGATAAAATATTTATACAAAAACCTCAGGTACGTACAGAAAATTTGCAAAATCGATTACAGCAATTAACAAGAAAAAGAAAATTTAAGCATTTCCAACAGTCTTTCCTGTAAAGAAAGTCCACAAACAAAAATTTAACTGCTTCCCTCTATTTAATAAGCTCTTTCAAAAGCCAACACTTCTGTACTATCAACAACCAATTGTATTTGTAACTATAAGTTAATCTCATCCAACAGTATACATTCCGCAGCTAAAAAAAGCAGGGGGCGACAATCAACTGCATGGAGCTCAAACTTAGAGGGGTCTATGGAGGGTAGAACTATGAACTATGCAGCCATACCTCCCACATGCAGGAGGGCAAATAAACAAAGAAAAAACAGCAAACATGCAATAACTAATTTTCAAGAAAATCAAAACTCCTTCTACCTCAACAAACATCACCCTTTCTATGCTGTAAAAAGGACATATTATCAAATACAAGAAGTCCTTTGGTTCTAGATTTACATGGTCTCATCTCTATCCAGCTCCCAATCATTCTCCACTTACCAAGCTAAAACTCCTCCAACTCAAGGAACACAACCAGAAAAGTGACAGTCCCAAACATTCACTCCCTCTAGGTCACATTTATCAACTAAAGTCACTGCCAACACCTCTCCCATCAAACTCCACAATCGATATAAACGGACACAGCGCGAATTGCACATTAATCCAGCCCTACACTTTATGCTCTCAGAGATTGCATTTCATTTCCAACGTAGGTATGTCAACACTCCCAGTTTCCTATAAAATTTGTTAAGAATTCATGAAAAAAAATCCCCAATCGTCGATACAACACAACCTGCAACCAACCATTTTTTCTTCTATTATGAAATCAAAAAACCCTAACCATAAAAAAACACCTCACCGATACAGAATCCTCCGCATCCATAACCGAATTCATCATAAAACAACCAAAAGGAACATCAACGTAAAATCAACCACGAATTGCATTAAGATTTGCGAATTAGAAATCACAAAAATATTAACGAAAGGGAGGATTTGACCTGAGGTAGAGAGGGAAGATTCAGAAGAAGCGATGAGTTTTGCGGCGGATCTGAGTGCGTTGTTGAAGGCCATTGGTAACGCAGATTGGATTCGAAAGCCACGCGCTCGAAAATGAAAAAGTTTCCCTACACGCTTGCCTCTTCGTTCAACCTTGATTTTGTCCCTCTTCTCAAAACCCTTCTTGCTTTCTTTCTTTGTTTCGACTTCAGTTTATATAACCCACTTTTTTTTATTGGGCTCGTTCTTTAACATTTAAGAGGAATATAAAAAAAAAAATCCTAAAACTCAGTTATATTTTATTTACAAAATAATCACTTAAAAATAGCAGTGTGTTAGACATGAATTAACTTCTCTTTATATGGAATTTTATAAGCCTACTTTGTAAGAACTTTTAAAATAACAGCAATTAAATAATTAATTTTATATTCTAACAAAATTACATAACATGTCCTAAAATACTTTTAAAAAATATAAGTGCAAAGTTTAATACAAATAATTTGACCAAAGTATAAACCAATTATCTTCGAATTTCAAAAGTCTATTATCGATTCTATATGAGATTATATTAGCAAATATCGGAATAAACAGATCACAATTTTATTTTTAATTTTTTTTTAATAAATTAAGAAAAACAAGTGTATTTAAATTATAATTGACCTCGATTACTAAATAATATAAAAGTATATATTAACCATACCGAAACAACTTAATAAACACTAATTTTAAGTTATATATATAAAAGAAATTCTGAAATATGAATTTTGATGGTGATATCTTTAAAGAGGATAGATAGTATAATTTATGGCCATTATCACTTCCATTCTCTCTTCTCACAGGTCACAGACAAAACAACTTCCTTATCGCCAGACATCACACACTGTGTCTTGTTTTTAGATGGCCACCACCGCATGTAACTTCAATCTTAACCTTAACCTTGGGTTTCATGGGATGCACCAGAAGCCCATGACGTGGCCCACACGCGCCCCGTCGGTGAGTCGCGGTGGAAACGGGGTGGCACCGCTGGTGGTTACGCGCGCCATCGACACGAACGAGTTCCTGGGGGACTTCGGGGCGAGGGACCCTTTTCCGGCGGAATTGGAGAGCTCGTTCGGAGAGAAGGTGCTGGGATACGGCAACACCGAGCACAGAATCCTGATCCCCAATATCTCTGCTCTCTCTCTCTCGCAGCAGGACTGTGCCCCCATTTCCCCTTCGCAACCTCCCATCTCAGAACATGACGCTCAGATGCTCGTCAGAAAGGTAACAGAAACATCTCATCACTCATAATTTCGGAGAGCTCACACATAATAATTAAATTAAATTAAATTCTGCTCAAATGAAATGAATCACAAGGTATGTGTAGACAAATTTTGCTTAGGAATGCTAGGGACCATTTGAAATGTGCTCTCCAACACTTGCAAGAAAAATTACATAAAAAGATTTTAATACATACATTATTTTTAAGTTATAAAGAAACTTATTTTTTTTCTTTCTAATTTTGTCTTTTTACTGTTTTTATAGAGAAACTTGTCAGAATACACTTTAAATATTAAATGAAAACAATCAAGCTGTGGAAAATTAATATGAGAACGGTTGTTTGGGCTTTCTGTGCAGGGACTGTATTATTCCTGAATAATGTAATATATTTTTTTTTGCAAATTCTCCCTCCACCACCTCGTATCTTCTCAATGCACCTCCATGTTAATTGTAAAATATTTGTTTAAACACTTTTAAAGATTTTAATTAACCTTAAATGAAACGTAACTTTGCATTTTTAAATAATCTCACCTGCACCCCTACCTCTACACCAATACTTTCATTATTCTTTTTTAACTGTAATGTTTGAGAGAGTACTATCATTTAAATGTGTGTGAGAGGGTTGACAAAAAATTCGTTCTATTCAAGTTTTGAAGATAATTTTATTTTAGATTTGTGTTCCATTTTTGCCCATGCTATTTTTTTTTCTGAGTTTTGTGACTTATGGAGGAATGAATAAAAATTTAGAAAAAATTAAAAATCTTGTTTTTCTCTAATAAAAGTGAACATATCTTTTAAATATTTTTCTGTTTTATTTGATTCAGTTTTTTCATTATTCAAAAACAAATAATTTAATCATTATTAACTTATATTTGTATGACACAAATTAAATCAAATAACTTAATACTTTTATTTATCTTTTGTTAGCATTTAAAAAAAATAACATCAAATAGATTTTTTAAAATAAAAAGGAATAAATTTAAATATATCATTGTAGTACTTCATTTGAGACATCTTGAGTTTTAGTTTTTTTTATTTATATATATTTTTATTGAAAGGAAGTTAATGTAAATTAGATGTTTTTGTTAAGTTTAGTTTGTGTTTTGTATTGTTGAAATTAAAAAAAAAAGTATAGAATTATATAATTTTGTGATGTCCAATAAATTTTAGTCTATAATAACAGATAGAATGCTCGAATCATGTTAGCATATTTCTGTGCGCTGCTCTTTTTGTATGCTACACTTTGGAAGATATGTTTATAGTACACTTTTGGAGTTTTTATAATATTCAGCTGCATGGGCTTGTATGCATAGAAGGAGAGACTCAAAAGGTGTTGAAGAAAAAAGTGATGCTAAACTGTAGTTGATTCTATTGTATGCCTGGGATCCTTCACATTTTAGATTCTGAAAATAGGATTTTTTAGTTTGGTTCTGTTCTGAGAAGCATCATATGTAATCTGGTTCTGTACATCTTGAAAACTTTTGATTGAGTCAACACAAGTTACCCAAGTCCAATGATAAGTGTGCATTGGAATTATGCATAAGGTTGAAGATTTTATGGTCAGTGTTTGTTGAAGTTTGACATTCAGAATTTTGATTTAGAAAGTGAGGTGATGCATAATGCTTCTGGATAGCTTTTAGTTGCAATTAGCATTTTCAGTGATAAATACTGATTTGCATGTCCCTATTTGTTTATTTAAAAAGTTAAAAAGAGGACTTTAGAGCTTAATAGTTTACCTGTTAAAAACTCATGTTTTACAAAAAAGGAATAGCTATGTGATGGTCCTTTTTACTTTTTCCACCTTCTTAGAACTTATTTTGTCTTCATTTTTGTAGGTTGTGGGTTGGAGACTTGTGAATGAGGAAGGTGGACAAAAACTTCGATGCTTGTGGAAATTGAGAGATTTTAAATGTGGGGTTGAACTAATTAACAGGATCTCTAAGGTTGCTGAGGCTGCAGGCCATTTCCCTAATATCTACTTAGAACAACCAAATCAAGTCAGGGCAGAACTATGGACAACTTCCATTGGTAAGCAATAACTTGCACCCTCTTATTATGGATCACAATGTAACTTATTACAACACTTGAATGCTCTTGTTTAAGCCATTTAAACTATGAACCAGAACAAATATGATAGGATATTTTCATTTCAGTTGCATATCATCAAAATCCCTATATATTCAGTTGCTTTCATTCTATTTAGCACTTGTTTTAGATACTAGTTGCAAGTTCCTGATAGAGGACTTAACACCCCCACAGGGAACATAATCTAGTGTGTATAAGAGTTGCTCATTATATCTACCTCACATAAGGGAGTCACTTAAATGAGATAGTGAATATTGATCATTACAACTTATTTAAAACTTTAAGTAGTTATATGACTGCGAATTTCTGATCTTGATAACTGTGCATGGTTTATACAATGATGTTACTGAGGTTTAACCTAAAATCTCTTGTAAACTGTTCATATCATTGTTGCTGTATGATCAAGAGATGTTGTTTTTACATCCTTAAATGTCCTGTGTGTATTATCATCTTGTAACATGATATGGAAATGGTTCAAAATTTTGCAGGAGGTTTAAGTATGAATGATTTTATTGTTGCTGCAAAGATAGATGAAATAAAGACCTCAGATCTTGTCCCAAGGAAAAGGGTTTGGGCATAAAGTCCCCATGAGAACCATAAAACATTTTACCATGAGATCTTCTTCAACATAGAATTACCACTAATTTGTGTTATTTGATTAATCTATTAATTCTTTACTCTTCACGCTTCAAATCTATTCTTGTTTGGTAAGAACAACTACTTCAAGATCCAAAAACTATATTCTAAACCAGTCATTTATATAATTCACATGCATAACAAAACTTGGAGGGTGCAACTAAGGATTGATGATAACGATTTGCAAGTTGGACATGGAATCTACGAAATATATCTTAAATCATAAGTTGGCATGGTAATTAATTGATCAACTCTGAGCAGTTATTGGAGAAAAGATCAATTTCATTTGCATTTGATTGGGAATCACATTTCTTGAACACGTTTTTAATGGATTCATTGAATCAAGAGTTTAAATGTAATAAATAATTGGCGGAGAAATCAGAAAAAAAAACTAATCTTTGGAAGTGTGATCTTAATGTTAAAATCTAACAAATTACCTCATGTTTAGAGAAATAAATAATTAAATTTATTATAACAAATTCACAATCCCCTCCAAAAATGAAGACAATAATCACGCAAATAATTTCATTATTATTTTAAGCCAATTCATCCGTCCCTCAGAATCAACCATAATAACCAATTTTTTTAGAACATGCAGTGTGTTTGTACAATTTATTGGTACAAGTTAAGTAATATATAAAATGAAACAAAATCAGGTTACATATAACAATAGTCATATGTGTATATATATATATATGTTTTATTTCTTATTGTGTAATATTTTTCTCTCTATTTCTAGTAATACTTATCCTTTGTTTTAGTAGAAATAAAGTGATGATAATTAGAAAAGATAAAAAGATTAAATTGAAGAAGGGGTAATGTCTAACCCAATAAAAAATATTTTCCCAGAATTTGAAATGAAATGAAAAAGAAATAATTTCCTTTTTTCAGGAACTAAGTTAAAACCTTTTTAATTTAAATACCAAAATATTAAGTAACTTAAAATCATAAACCTATATTGTTTTATTATATTTCTCTTTTTATTTTACCATCCTTATCTCTTTTCTTTATAACAATCTCTAAATTAGTAGAAAAGTGAATTTGAATAAAGAGGTAAAAACGAAGTATAAGAAAAGTAGAAAAGAAGAATGTAGCATGTATTATACTGTAGTAGTGTTACAGACAAGAAGATTAGGAGAGGCAAAATATTTTGAAACAGCTGAGTGAGAAGCAGAGGCAGACCAGAAGATGAATTGGCTATCTTCCCCTTCCACCGCTGCTTCTACTTTTCTGCCACCTTCGCCTTTTCTTCCTCGCCAAACTCAAGGTTCCACCTTTCTCTCTCTTCTCTTCTCTTCTCTCTCTCTCTCACACGGGTTTCTCGTTTGGCTAGCAGGGTTCTCTTTGGGTACCTTCAAATTGTGGAAGAAAGAGGTTTGCTTTCGAACCATTATCCATTTCCAACACACAATTTTAGCATTTTAAGAATTTTTTTTTTCCTTTTGGGTAAGTAAGTTTTTGTTCCCCATTTTTAGTTCCTCATATTGTTCATAATTCGTCTATGAGGAGTTAAATTTTACCCTTTGTTCCCATTTTTTGTCCCTCCCTGGGACTGATTATGAGCAATAAAAATGGATTAAAAGTTCAGAAACTTTTTCAGAGGGACTAGAACTCAAAATTTTAAATTCAGAAGGATCAAAAGCTTATTTATCTTATTTTTTTAATAGAAAAGGAATAATATTAGTTTATTTTTTATTATCATGTGTCTTTTGCTGTTTTATTTCTGTGCCCAAGATAAGCTATTTGTTGGTTTGGTTTGGGATTCTTAGTCATGAACAAATGCATACAAAATTGCGATTTGGTTTGACAATGATATTATAAATATGAGGAGTGCTAGCAACGCACTTTGTGTAGTAAAAGGAGTCTACATAGTTATTATGTTGTGAGAAGAACACTTCAAATCTAGAGATCAGAAAAGGAGTCTATAACTATACTAAAGAGAAAACTTCCAGGCCTATTGATGCAAAATCGGCTGAAATGTTTAAGTTTACCTATTAGAAAAACGTGTTATGGAAAAGAAGTGAACGAAATTGATATATTGAATATGGTAAACAAAAACTGACCTTCAATTCAACAATAAATGCTCGAACTTTACAGCCAATATATAACCTTTTTATGGATTACTACTACATTTTATGATTACAAGTTTGTAATATTGTCTGTGATTTGGGGTGTCTATCAGATCATATTGGACTTTTCACTTAAATGTTCTGGCTGGAAAAGCATGTCCTGTTTAAAAGTTTTCCTAATTAAACCTCTCACTCTTCATCTTCTTAAAAGAAAAAAAATGTAAGAAGAATATGTTCAATGCTGCAGAGTAGATGTATAAGGAAAGCTGGACGTATTGAAATCACTGCAAAGTTTGAGCTGAAGCCACCACCGTATCCACTGGTAAGATCTAAAGTTTGTCAATTACTCCATTTATTACTTATTAGAATTAATTGTGTTTGATCCAATTGCAAGGTATAGGACTTGAGGTCCACCTTGGAAATGATATTTTGGTGTGGGGTTTATAAGGCTTTGGACTCACCAGCTACAATGGCTTGCTTTAGTGGTGTGCTTCTCCCAATGAAACATGTTGGCAAACTTTTCCTTTAAGTTGGCAAACTTTTAAAGGGAACTGTGCTTCAAATGAAACATGGCAATTGCCATAAAATTATATTTAGCCTGGCTGTATCTTTTTCTTGAAGTTAATATCACATTGACTTGAATTACTATAATTACAATACAATCACTCTGTTGGGCAGACTTCAGTTTATTACAACTAGCCATTTAATTTGTTTCTGTGCAGCACAACAGTTACACTGAACTGATTAAACAATGTCGCAAGAGTTTCATGTAGTTTTTGCGATGACCTACCATATGTCTTGTACTTTTCTGGAGATTTTTATGTTGATGCTGGACTGATAATACATATTTTTACCAATACTGTCATAATGAAAATTCTCAGAATGCTTTGGAGCCAATTATGAGTCAGGAGACACTCGAATATCATTGGGGGAAGCATCACAGGACTTATGTAGATAATCTGAACAGGCAAATTGATGGAACGGATCTAGAGGAGAAGTCACTGGAGAACGTTGTAGTTAGTTCGTACAATAAGGGTGACTTTCTTCCGGCTTTCAACAATGCAGCACAGGCATGCATAGTTGTAATCATTAAGTCTTGTCTATTTTTCTAAATCATTGCATAACAATCATGTGCAACTTTTTGCAGGCATGGAATCATGACTTCTTCTGGGAGTCCATGAAACCCGGTGGTGGTGGAAAGCCATCTGGGGATCTTCTAAAGCTGATTGAAAGAGACTTTGGTTCATTTGAAAAATTCCTTGACGAGTTCAAGACTGCTGCTTCAACACATTTTGGTTCAGGATGGACATGGCTTGCCTGTGAGTAAATACCCTTCTGATCATACTAATTTTCTGGCATTCATTTTTTATTTTTCTTGGTATATCTAACCTAGCAAGTGGCCTTTACCCTTCTTTTTCTTTTTCATATACAGATAAAGAAAGCAAACTTGACGTGGGAAATGCGGTGAATCCTCTTCCATCTGACGAGGACAAGAAGCTAGTTGTGGTGAAGACTCCCAATGCTGTGAACCCCCTTGTTTGGAACTACTATCATGTAAGTTATAAGGATTAGCTATAATATCCAAAATTCATTTTATATTTTAAAACATGAATGCTAAGGTAAGGCCTTAGCATCATGGTTAAAATGTCTGACAAGATTCAATATTAATTTCTTGCAGCCACTCCTTACCATTGATGTCTGGGAGGTACTAATCTAGTTTTCATTGTTTTCGTGGATTTGAGGACATTAAAATTATCATTTCATTTCTTTGATAAAAAGTTTGCTGACTTTGTGATAATACTTTACTTTTATTCAGCATGCTTACTACATTGACTTTCAGGTAAGATGTTAGTTAGTTCAGAGAATTACACAGTGATTACTGTCTTTGATAATTCTGCTCAATAGATAAATATACATCTATGACTGCTTTGTTATCTTTGTAGAACCAGCGCCCTGATTATATATCAGTGTTCATGGATAAGCTTGTGTCTTGGGATGCAGTCAGCTCAAGACTCGAGCAAGCTAAGGCTCGAATTGTGGAGAGGGAGAAAGAGGCTGAGAGGAATGAAAGCGAAGAACAGAAACCTAGAAGCAGTGAAGCTACTCCTGAGATTTATTCTGATAGTGATGCTGAGTTGGGTGCAGATGATGAGTAAAATATTTTTCATGTGGGGTTTAGAAGTATGTATTCTTTGCACTAGCTGGGTGTGGTATAGAGGCTCAATCACTTCAAGCTGCAAATTTTGTTCTATGATAAATGTTCTAATTTAATGCTTAATATTATATACATGCGTTGATAGCTTTAAGTCTTAATTTATGGATTGTCTTGCAAAAACCAATTAGACTTTGATGTGGTCAGAGAACAAAAATAAAGTACATAATAATTTTTAAAGAAAATATAATTCAATTTTTAATAATCTTAGTAATTTGACTTTATATATATATATATAATTTTTAATACATTATAACAAATTTTATATAATTATTAATACTTAAAGTTAATATTTATATCCACTTAAATAGATCAGAGACCTGACATTTTGAACCAAATAATATTTTATATAAGCCTTCTCATTACCTACTTTCTAAAATAAGATTGCTAAATGTATTAAGATCAATGTCACCATTACTATTTACACAAGAATATAAGCTTGAATGAAGAAAATTGTCTTGTTTCCATCACCTTAATGGGGACACCTTGAGAGACAAAAGGTTATCCAGATCTGTCTCATAATTATCAATGACAGGTGGCCCAAATACATTCCAAAAGCGCAGAGTTTCATCTGCCCCAGCTGATACCACAGTTAAACCATCTGGGTTCTGCAAAACATAAGAATAATTTAATTTTAGTTTGATGAAGTAACTACCAAATCAAAGATTAAATTGTTTCATGATGTTCACAAAGTTGGACTCAAATACATTGTCATAATTGATTGTGTATGACTTGCAGCATACCTGACATAGATCGAGTACTCGAGAAGTGTGACGGTCCAAGGCTCCCACTTTAGTCATTGATGGATATCTCCACAAACAAAGTTGGTTGTGATGTGAACTTGTGCTGAATCCATGACCACTCAATAGCTCCTTGTGGTGTCTATTCCATTCTAATCCGCAAACCTGCATGAAATGCATCAGTACAATTGAGAAAATGATGATTTATTCCTTTTGGCTTATGACAATGTTTAATACTAAACAATAAATGCAACATGATAACAAGACATTACCAAAACAAGGAAACAAATAACTGTCTTGCCTGAGCTTTTGTATCTATGCTGAAAATGCAGGTTCCATTTTTCACATTCCAAAACTTGATACATCTATCTTCAGTGCCACCTCCAGAGGCAAGCACACCTGAATCATAAGGACACCAGGCAAGTGCCTTGACTGCAGCACAATGGTCCTTAAAACAGTGCAAGAAATTGGAGGAACTCATTTTAGCTAAGTCCCATACATAAATATAATTTTCATTTCCACCACTGGCCAATATGTTGCTCCTTGACCATTTTAGACCACAAACTTCTGCTCTGTGTGCTTTTACCCGGGATATCACATTTGTTCTTGCTCTAACTGCTTACAAGAGCATGAAACGTCAAGATGTTAAATTATTTCATTTCACTGTCTTGCTTGCTATACACTCAGTATCTGAAAAGGGTTGAAAGGAACAAAATATTACCATCATGATTTAAAATGTACTTGTCATGGCTTCCAGAAGTTAAAATATGACCATTCCATGCAATGGTTGCTATCCTTTCACCATGACCCTCGAGGATCCTTATCTGAAAGTTAAAAACTGAGTTATCTGCACATATTTGTAGTGTATAATTAACTACTTGCTGATCTTTGAGAAGCCCCGTAAAAAGAAAGAAACATACTGGTTTGGAAGTTTCTGCATCCCAGAGTTCAAGTTTTGAGCTCTTAAATCCTACTGACAAGTATTTGGTATCCTCTGACCAGGAAACACTCGTAGGAAAATCGTTGCCAGTGGCATTAAACAACTTTGTTACATTACTATTGTCTGAGTTCCAAAGGTACATTTTTGAGCCTAAAGCAACAGCAAGAATGTTGTTTTTCCCCCAATCCATGATGTTTGCGTAGTAATCATTTCTAATATTCGGTGCATCCAATATCCTTGATTCTCCCTGCAAGTATAGTTATGCCATTCATCCAATCAGGTTGCAGCATAAGATCATGGCTTTGTATATTGGATATATAGCTGATTTGAGGAAAATACACTAGTTATGAAAATTTCTCCCTTTTATGATTTATGATGTAATATATCTATGACATATTAGACTGTTATGATTGCTCTGGTCTACTCTTATCTAAACATGAATGTTCTTACAGTGACACGAGTTTCATAGTTTTGCAAAGGCAGTCTTTTTGTCGTAACAATTTATATGTGTTCAGTTGTTCTTTTCAATAAGATAACTAGAAAAACATCACATTCAACCCCATATTGGCTAAACTTCGTAATTTTTCAACGGCAACTTAGAAATTGTTTTGGCCGACAATCACAAATGTAAAGCATTTGTGTTGATATGTTTTAGGGTTACCACTGAAGAACATTTAGAACAAGGTCACACCAAAGGCAAATAAAGGTGCATTTTGCTTAGACAGATATAAATTCTATCACTCACAATGCATAAATGTTTCAACAAATTGAAGTTAGCACACTATCTAAAAATAGAATATACAATAAAAACACTATTATTAACACACTGTGATGAACAAAACCTTAGGCAATCTTCTAGAACTGTGTTGATTGCTAATGTTTTGCAATGCTGCTGCTTCTTCCTCTCGTATCTCATCGATATAACGAATGGATTTTCTGCTTGATTTTGGACTTCCCCTAAAAACTAACATCCTAAATGGCTTTCCTTCTGAATCCAAACTTAGTTTCTCATCCACTATCTGTCTGTACGCATCCTGTCATTGAATATAGAGAAAACACACACAAAATAAAGCCTCAATACACATGACTTCTCTAACAAGATAACTTCAACAATGGAAATACAATACAAAAACATTCAGAATCTGATGCACTGAATATTCCAGAGGCAAGAAAAAATGTATTTTGTAGAGGTAAAAAACAACCAACCATGAGAAAAGTAAGTATACATTCAAGAATTTCAACAAGAATGACTTTACTTGAGTTGTGAGGAAAAAGTTGACAACTTTAGAAACGAAGAAGAACTCTTCGAATCTCAGTAAAGAAGGGTACAACCCCAACCACCAAAATTCAAAAAGGTTCGAAAGTTATGTTTCTTAAGCATGAAAAAAAGAGAACAAACACATAAAATGAGTGAAAAAGAGGGATGATACATTGAATTTTTTGTTCTGAATTTTTTTGGTCCTGTTTGTGAGCAAACTCTGGGCTTGATCAAGATCCATCAAACTCCTGTTGGGAACGAAGCGATCACCCTAAACAAAAAAAAAAAAAAACAATTACAAAAGTTGCAAGATTGAAACTAAGATTGAGTGATGGTGAATAATTTACTGGAAAATCGTAATGGGTGGGAGTGCTGAGAAGACTCTTGGGAGAGTACCAATCATGTTCAAGATTCCACATTTTACTATGATGATCTTATTATTATTGTTGTTACTGTTAGTATTAGTATTATTGCTTCTAAGAAGAAAAAGACGATGGAAATGAAAATGGTGGTTCCTTCGTCTTCTTCACCCGCCAAATACTGTTGCCATTCAAATATTACGTTTCTAACGGTTGCCACTTTCCACTCAAATAACCAATATAATTGCTTCTACAGAGTCGGGTCGGGTCGGGTCATAGTGGCCTTTTTTGGGTTAGCACCAACCCGTTTGTGTAGGGTAGGGTCGGATCCTGGAATACTTTTTTAAAATGTTTATTCTGATTTTTTTAATAAATTTTGGATATTATGTTTTGAAAAGTGTAAAAATTGTAAAATGTTATTTTTTGGTCCTTAGACTCTAAAAAGTAACGAAGGAGGTACAAAAATAAATAGTCTTATTTTTATTTATTGTCTAAATAGAATATAATATCAAACTAGTCTCTTTCTTAATAAAAGGCTCAGTAAATTACAATAATCAAATTCTCTAAAAACTTTAGTTTTATATTTGCCTTTAAAATATTTGAGTAAGTTACAATATCAATAAATATTGAAGGTACCAATGAGTTCAAGAAAAGACACTGAATAAAACACTAGATGTTTTAATGAAAACATTACACAATTATATTGATTTTTCATAACTACTTCAAATATGTTTAGTCTTCTTTAAGAATTCCAAAGAGTTTCATTAATGAAAATATTAAATTATAAAGTAAGTACACAAGTATTTTTTTACATTTTTCTTCATCTTATATTTATTGAGTAATTATGATATTGTTTCCCTTCAATATGAATATGTAGAACTACTTGAATTAATTTGTTTATTCTCTCTTGCATTTATATTTATTTAATGTTAAAGATACTTATTTTTTTTTATAAAAGTAGAAGAAAAGCTTAATTGTACTTTTTATCCTTAATTTATTTTGTCACGATTTTAGTCTCATAGTTTTTACTTATCCATAATTTTGGTCACTGAATTTTCTTTTGATGTAATTTTGATTCTTTAATTTTTAATTATACGAAACAGTCCGAATGTTTTTTTACTTGGACATGAATGTGATTTAATATATTTTTTAAATTGTATAATAAGATAAATTTATAAATAATTAGAAATTAAGGAGTTGGAATTGCGTAAAAAAAGTTAAAGAACTAAAACTAGGAATGGTTGATTAAAAGTTCAAGGATTAAAGCTGCTGGAAAAAATTAGAAACCAAAATTGTCGATGTTATAAAATATATGGAAAAAAAATTAAGATAAAAAAATTAACATTGAACAAATAAAATTCCAACAATATTTATGGCCAAGAAACAAATTAAGTCTATCCAAACTATATTATATTCTTAAATTTTAAATATTAAAGTTAATAAAAATTAAATATACAATATATAGTAAAATATATATAAATATATTCTATTTAATGAATAATTTATATTTAGAGATTGACTATAAAATATATTAATTATTGAATTTTGAAATATACTATATAAAAAATGAATTGATTAATAAATATTACATTATTAATAAATTTTATTCATTCAACTTAAAAAATGTGACTTTTATATTCTTCTATATAATAACATTTAATTATTAAATAAAAGTAAATATTATTTGAATTTATACTATTATTATTATTATATACCATCTTTGACTTTTTCTTTTAACTATTTATCAGATCTAATAAATATATAATTAATAATAAACAATCAATAAATCATTTATTAAATAAATATTAAAATTAATTTTTTGCACGTTTATAGAGTTTAGGTATAATAATTTTCTATGGTGAAAGATTACTCAAGATTACTTACATATAACTGCCATTTTTATTAAATAATAATATTATTATTATATTTTTGTCTCTCGACGTGCTATAAAAGTTAGCATTTAACTTCTCATTTTCATATGAAGGAATCCAAAATGGTGATTAGATTAAGTTCATTTTTCTTATTTTTAATTCTCTCAAATATAGTGATAGTAAATGCTATATTTCCCTGGAAAGGTTTGAACATGGAAGGAACATTTTCCAGTAAAGGTTCTTCTCCACCATCTGGACCTTCACAGGGATGCAGTGATCCACCTTGTGGAGCTCAACATGTTAGAGCCATTAAAAATATTCATTTTGATGTTTTTCCCAATGGATCCACTCCACCTTCTGGACCTTCACATCACTGTAGCGATCCACCCTGTGAAGTCAACTAATGGGCTATGCAGTGAGATGACAACCATGTTGAATGATGTGTCTGCGTTGTTGCATATCCCCATCGTGAAACAAATTTATGAATATGTGACGTCAAATTTCACATCAATGTCAACATTGTTGGTTAAGCTTCTTGGAGTGAACTTGGATGAAGCCATAACAAAGTTGAAGCATTGTCGTGGCGCATATGTCAAAGATTTTTGCATGTAATAAAACAATATCTACTTTATGCATTGAATAAGTTATGGTTAGAAACTTATCTAGTACAAGAATAAATACTCTGAGATCTAGTTGATTAATCCTTAATTCCTTAACTTATCTTGCTTTTATATACATTTCAATGTTATATTTTCAGTTAATTATTAATTTACTTTACATTTTTAGTTAACAAATATAGCTTTTAGGTATAGCTTAATATAAAGTGCTAAACAAAATATAATATAAAAGTATATTTTTTTTCTTGATAAAGTGCTCAATAAATTACAATAAAATTATCTAAAAATTTTAGTTTTATATTTGTCCTTCAAAATATTTAAGTAAGTTAAAAGATCCACAAATATTGAAGATACAAATGAGTTAAAACAAAGTTGTTAAATAACACACTAAATGTTTTTTTATGAGAACATTAGCCTCCTATTGTGAAACAAATATCGACTAATGAATAAAAATAATACAAAAGATTATATTGATTTATCATAAATACTTGGAATATGTCTAGTTTCATTTAATAATTCCAAAAAGTTTCATTAATAAAAAAACTAAAATAAACAAGTCAATTAACAATAAACAAAGTATTCTTAAGTATCATTTTCTAACTACAAATAACAATGAACAAAATAAACCTAAAAAATAACTCTCATAGAAAATATATACAATAAAGACTTTTCTATAAAGTTTAACTTTAGATAGTAAAGAATATTACAAAATTATTTCTCCAACTATACAAAGATTAAAGATAGAAAAATATACACTCTAGGTTTTTTCTAATAATTTTCTAAGAATGTAGAATTGTAATTGTATGTTATGGTATTTTCTGTACATTTTTCTTCATCTTATATTTATACTTGCTTAAACCATTGTAGAGGAATCTTCACCTTTATATTATTGAGTAATTATGATATTGTTTCCCTTCAACATGAATATGTAGAACTACTTGAATTAATTTGTTTATTCTCTCTTGCATTTATATATTTATTTAATGTTAAAGATAATAATTTTCTTATAAAAGTAGAAGAAAAGCTTAATTGTATTTTTTATCCTTAATTTATTTTGTCACGATTTTAGTCTCATAGGTTTTACTTATCCATAATTTTGATCACTGAATTTTCTTTTGATGTAATTCTGATTCTTTAATTTTTAATTATACGAAACATCAGTCCGAATGTTTTTTTTACTTGGACATGAAAGTGATTTAATATATTTTTTAAATTGTATAAAAAAATAAAATTATAAATAATTAGAAATTAAGGAGTTGGGATTGCGTAAAAAAAGTTAAAAAACTAAAATTAGGAATGGTTGATTAAAAGTTCAAGGATTAAAGTTGCTGGGAAAAAAAATAGAAACCAAAATTGTCGATGTTATAGAATATATGGATAAAAAATTAAGATAAAAAAATTAACATTGAACAGATAAAATTCTAACAATATTTATGGCCAAGAAACAAATTAAATATATCCAAACTATATTATATTCTTAAATTTTAATAAAAATAAAATATGCAATATATATAGTAAAAACTATATAAATATATTATATTTAATGAATAATTTATATTTAAAGATTGACTATAAAATATATTAATTATTGAATTTTGAAAATAATATATAAAAATGAATTGATTAATAAATATTACATTATTAATAAAATTTATTCATTCAACTTAAGAAATGTGATTTTTATATTCTTCTATATGTAACATTTAATTATTAAATAAAAGTAAATATTCTTTGAATTTATATTATTATTATTATTATTATATACCATCTTTGACTTTTTCTTTTGACTTTTTATCTGATCTAATAAATTTATAATTAATGATAAACAATCAATAAATCATTTATTAAATAAATATTAAAATTATTTTTTTTCATTCCTTTTCCGTTTATAGAGTTTAGGTATAATAATTTTCTATGTTGAAAGATTAGTCAAAGATTACTTATATAACTGTCATTTTTATTAAATAATAATATTAATATTATTATTATATTTTTGTCTCTTGACGTGATATAAAAGTTAGCATTTAACATCTGATTTTCATATGAAGGAATCCAAAATGGTGATTAGATTAAGTTCATTTTTCTTATTTTTGATTCTCTCAAATATAGTGATAGTAAATGCTATATTTCCTTGGAAAAGTTTGAACAAGGAAGAAATATTTTCTAGTAAAGGTTCTACTGTACCATCTGGACCTTCAGAGGGATGCAGCGATCCACCTTGTAGTGCTCAACATGTTAGAGTCATTAAAAATATTCATTTTAATGTTCTTCCCAAAGGATTCATTCCACCTTCTGGACCTTCACATGGCTGCAGCGATCCACCTTGTGAAGTCAACTAATTGGCTATACAGTGACGTTGTTGCACTGTGTCTTCATTTTTTTTTTGAATGAGAGTATTTGTAATAAAGTAATTGAATAAAGCAACATCATAATTTTTTATGTATTATTTGTTACATTGAATTGATTTGATATAATAGTATCTACTTTTTAAAAATAAGGAAAAAAAAATATCATTCCAAAGTACTAGGAGGTTTATATTTATATATATATATATATATATATATATATATATATATATATATATATATATATATATTTGTGTGTTTTATTATTTTATTTTTTAAAAAAAAAAAAAAAAAAATATCACTACAAAGAACTAGGAGATATATATATATATATATATATATATATATATATATATATATATATATATATATATATATATATATTGGC
>Ga0123342_1001626_pt1 | contig 37737 bp, 10 predicted proteins | sample Turbeawhitnodule_FD_89960 | JGI IMG/M metagenome (GOLD analysis project Ga0123342, IMG submission 89960) | Root nodule microbial communities of legume samples collected from Mexico - Turtle bean Mexico white nodule | ecosystem: Host-associated > Plants > Roots > Nodule | place: Mexico: Nepantla...
AATAAATTTACCCCAACCACAAGAAACCCCTGGATCCAAGAAAAAAGTCCTAGCTGATTTAAGAGTGAAACGACCAGACTCATCTAGAATCCAATTAGGAATATCCTGTACCGCCCTAACCATTACATTCTACCGCCCAGTCGATTAGCTGTTATTTGTAACGATCGGACAAGGCCACTTGAATCAATAAAATATTACATAAATTTAAATTACATTGTTCAAAATTAATAGGCTCAGTCAGGCTTTACTAAGTATTTTATTCGAACTATTTAGGTAAGAACTTGGTCGTCTGATTGAACAAAAGTATAATCAAAATGCAAAGATACTAATGATATTCTCATAATGTATGAGCATGTTCAAACTATAAGAATAAACCAAATTAAAAGGTATTGATTGGTCGTGGAGCAAGTAAAAAATAAGTACAAGTTAAACATTATTTTCGACCCACATCCCGAGTTCAGTATATTCTCATCTTAGAGTGGTTTAAAATTCTCTTTAAAGGATGACTTCGACTCGTTTTGGGTTGTAGCGACATTCTCTCCTCCATCGCCGACATCCTTCATCACATCAGCAACACCTCTGCTGACCAACATCAGCTTTCCTCCCACGACATCATTTTCAATGTCATATATTGAGGAAGGGCTTGATGGAAATATTCTTCATTTATGTGTAGCATGAAGGATTGACACTTCTTCACCTCAACAATATTGATTGATTGATTCTTTATCTCTTTAGCTATACTTATAATGATTCTTTATCTCTTTAGCTATACTTATAATGAGTGTACGACTTATATATCCAAACTATTTGTTTTGATTTTATTGAATAATAGAAGAGATAATCATTCTCATTTTTTTTCCTTTTACTCCTTTGTTCATCTTTGTTCTTTTTTGTTCATCTTTGTTTTATTTTATAATATAACAATTTTAATTTTATTTAATTTATATATTATGTAAATTTACAAATGTCATTACATATATATAAATAAAAACACTAATTTAGAGTATAATTATCTTATAATCATAAAAATAAATTTTTTCTTGAATAAAAGACTAAAAAAAATTAATGTTCATGAGTCTATTTGAATTTATCTATAATTTACAAGAAGTAAAATTATTATTAATAAATTTATTTATTAAATTATAAAAATAATTGAGTATATTCTTATAGTATGTAAGCCTTTTTACTGTGTATGTCGTTTTTAATTGTAATTTTTTATTGTATATGTTACTGTGTACGTGATTTTGTATTGAGAAGAATTATTTGAAAATAAAAAAGTAGTTATTTACAATATAAAATTGTAAGAAATTGGAATTTTTTTTTTTTTTAATTTATTATATTTTAATATTATAAAGAATAAAATTATAAAACAAAATATTTATACTAAAAAATGAGAATCCCTTTATATATTATTGTAGATTTTATATATTGATATAAATGTATTATAAAAAAATATTCAATCTCTCCCTAATATATGATCTATAAAAAATGACTTGAATGATCATACAGTAATGATGAATAAGGAGATAAACTTTTAGTTTGATTTAACTAAGTTTTTCAAAAGTAGATAGGAACTATTATTCCTCCAAATGTTGAAACCATCATTTAAAAACAAAACAAACTTTTTGTTTAAATTCAAATTTCTCCCGCTTTGCTTCATGAAAGAAAAAAAAAAAACTTATTTTGTCTTATTAGGTGTTAATTTTGATTTGATGGGAACTTTGGTGGACTGTCCATAACGTCTTGTACCGCAATTTATGCCGGAACAATCCACTCGTAGGTCATTCTCCGACACACATAAAAAATTACTTAATTAAATCACTTTCAAAATGAACTGTATAATTCACATGGTCATTTCTCAATTTTTTAACAATTATTTTGAATTTTTACCATTAAATATTACTGTTTACTGTGATTAATATAAACAGTAATATTTGGAATCCATAAATACCCACTCTAAAAACCCTTTTTGTCAAAAAGGAAATGGGTTCAACATTCCGTTGGCCAATGTGGGAGCTCTCAACGGTGTCGTCCTGGCCAGGAACATTGGCATCGTACATAACTCCTCACTGGTCACCAATGAGGTTGCTGAGGTGGTCGGGGACGATGAGCGTGTCAATTGTGGACGAGGTGGTGTGGAGAGTGGTGACGGCGTTCGAATCCATCGCTCTCGTTTCGATGCTATGCTTCTTTTTCTTATTCTGTGGCTGTACCATTTGATCTCATATCTCACCCTCTAGGCCTCAATCTTCCTTTCCCATTTTCATTTTTGCCCTACCCCAAATTTTATGCTTTTTTCAATTTTATGTACTGTTCTCAGAGTTCTAGATCCATGTGTATAAGAAAGTAAAGGAGAAAATTAGTCGTGTTTAAAATGCGTGATCCTCTGAAAATCTAGTATCTGTTTCCTACATTTTTAATCTAGTATCTGTTTCCTACATTTTTGTTTTTTTTGTGTTGACGGAGGAGATGATGTTGTGTTATCGTTTGACAACTCAGCTATACACACAGCTTGACCCCACAATAAAAATTTCACTTTAACAATCCGAAGAATTAATATTTTAAATATATTTAATTTATCTTTTAATTTAAAATATTATTATATTATTATAAGTATAAGAGTTTTCAAGTATATCTTTAACTGGCATCATGACTACACACAATTGAATATCTTTAATATTTTTCCATTATTTATCTTATTATCTGAATGCAAGAAGTCTATATGGAAATGTTGTTGAAGAGAGTGACATTTATTTCTCAACTCATACTTGTTATTTGTATTATTTAATGTCATTTATTCTTTTCCTTATTTTAGTGTACAAATTTCTTTTATTGTTCAATACGACAACTTTCATAACTCAGGGCATTTATTTGATACCATAAGATGACTTTTATAACTCATTCCCAAGGAGTTCATAGTTCAATGCAAATTTTCCATATAAATAAGTTTCCCACATTGATAATATTGTTAGAGCCTTATCGTCAAAATAAACTTAGGGCATTTTTCTTAGCATACATTTTTCTATATTATCGAAAGAGCTGGTATAAAATTGATGTTCTCTCTCAAACTGCTCGAGAATTGATTATGCTTCAAATAAATATAATCTTGTGATCATGATATCAATTGTTCAAAGAAAATAATATGAAAGATAACCGATTCTACTAAAAAATAAAGAATTGTAAAATTGATTTTTGTTGTTATCGAAAAGTTAATTATAATTTTACTCTTTCACGACAAAGTTGTCATTCTTTAATCATAAAAAAGAAGCAGAGTGAGAGTATGAATGTAAAATAACATTGGTTATACTTTCCATCACCAATATCCATACCACCCTTTCTCCATCCTCAAACTCATTATCAAACCACGGAACCAAACATATTACTAACCGGCAACTTATTCAAAAATTAATAAAAAAAAAACATTGTCTATATGAAATTTCATTGTTATTGTACTTAATAAAAATAAATTATAAAGTAAAACTTCAAACTTGATCGAAGAATAATTCCAAATACATATTATGTATTTTTTATATGTTATCATGATATTTACACATTTTAAAAATAAAATATTAAATTAACCACGCGAAACAAAACTTTCCATAAATGCTAGTAATTTTTTTACTTAATTAAGTTTCGAGTGTCCAATAAATTTTGATTATTTTTAATTATGTTTCTTTTATAATTTTTTATTCTATATACAATAATTTTATATCTTTGGATTCTGTCATAGTTGTGTAGTGTTTACTTTTTATAACAATTGACCTAACCTGACTATTATAGTGCATCATCATTACTTACACGTTTCAATATATAAAAATAAAAATGACATAAATTTAAGTATTTTTATTTAAGTCTCATTTAAAAAAAATCATTCTATTAAATATCTAAAATATTTATATTAAGTCTATGTTGTTTTATTTTACTATAAATTGAAGTGATGTGACAAATTATTTTTTTAGTCTTAAGTATAATATCACAAACTTTGATAACATTAAAACCCTGATTATCTTTATAATAAATGACATTGTTTCATTTTTTTAAAATTAAATACTAACAAAATTCAAAAAATCATTTGAAAGACGAGAAACAGTGTCATTTGATATATGAAATTAAGAGATTACAGAATCTCATGTTTTTATTGTTCAGACTGCAAAATTAAATGACCAGATCACCCTATTTGATGTTAAAAACTCAATTTTAAAAATATAAAAATTTGAACACTCTATTAAAAACATCCAAATTTATAAAATGCTTAATATATCATTTTTCTAATTTGTATAGGAAGACATGCAAGATGCAAGATAATATATCAACACAATTAACGTTAACATTAAACAACATATACTCAATTAAAAAGTATAAATTTTTTTAGATACTCAATTAAAAAGTATACAAATTTTAAATACTTAGTTGAATAATTTTTTTAATAAGTACTACCCAAATTTAAAAGGAATTTAAAACCTAATTAAGCTTTTTTTCAATTTAATATATTTTGTGCAGTTTATTTTTAATATAATAATCCAACTAAGCCTTTTACATATAGGGGTTCGGGTTTTTTTTCCCTGGATCCCTACGTTTTTCTTCCTGTATTCCCACAGTTTTCTGAATCCAAAAACTGACATTGATCTTTTATTTGAAAAAAAACATCGTACTTATTGGAAATCAGAATCTGCGAGTGTGTTATGGATTCATCAATGCAGAACTTAATCATTTTTTTTCGGATGAGGAGATGTTTTTGAAGTAAATTTTGTATAAATTATTGATTATTGCTGAATTCGGAAGCCTAATTCTGTTATGGATTGGTGGATCCGAAATATTTTTTTTTTAATTATGAATTTATGAATCCATAATGCATATTTCTGTTACGGATTGGTGAATCTGAAATGTTTTTCTTGAATGTAAAATGTATATTTTGAATTACAGATTCATTGATCTGAAATTTTACTGGAAGTGCCAATCCGAAATTTTTCCGGATTCCATAATCTAGAATGCAAAAAAATAAATACAGTTAAAGTGCATTTTAGGGTTTTTAAAAAGTATTAAGGGCAGTTTCACAACATTATGGGAGTGCAGGAAGAAAAATGTAGGGGTGCAGGAAGAAACTGCCTAGGGGTTTTTGGTTACACGAAAATGAAAAAACGGGCCTAACCTCATGTTTGGGCCGGTATACCAAGACACAGTAGGAAACTCCAAAGTCGAAACCCTGTATGAACCTACCGTGCCTGGGGAAGCTTGGGAGGTATTTGGCTAAAAGTTGAAGAGAAAAATGGCAATGGCATGGTTGCAGTTGCAGAGAATCATCACCAAAGGAGGTGCTAATTTGATCTCAACACTCCCACACTCTACGCCTTATTCTTCTTCTAGATTCTTCTCCAAATCATCCCTCTATGTTGGTAATCTCTTTCTCTATTCTCGTCCTTGCTGCACTCACCACTAACCAACAAACAAACAAACACGCCCTAAGCCGTAAGCGAGTTATTAATGGTTTTGATTGGCGCTATATGCAGTGAAGGTTGGAATACCTGAGTTCCTAAACGGAATTGGGAAAGGGGTTGAGTCTCACGTTCCCAAGCTCGAATCCGAAATCGGAGATTTCCAGAAGCTTCTTGTCACTCGCACCCTCAAGCTCAAGAAGCTCGGTATTCCTTGCAAACATGTATGTATTCCTTGTTCCCTACACTTTCGCTCCATTTCTTCTTCTGCTTCACTATTGCTTTCTGCTTCTTTAACTTAATATGTGAAATTAATTCATTGATCTTGCCGAATTCGTAGATAGAGTGATATTTTTTCCCTATTAGTGGATAAGAATTTGACAATTCTCCAAAAGTAGAATTTGGATGATGACCTCAATAAGAGTTGCCACTGTTGCAGGTCCATATGTGAAAAAATGCTAGTTATTGTGCGCGTTATGTGAACATGGTAATAAATAACAATGAAGGGAGATTGGCGAATACTGATAATTGAGATTAAAACTAAAACTAATACAGGCTGAGTCTCAGACACAAAGATAAATGTAGTTAACCGAAGAACTATTTGATCACATCAGCTATTTACACACGTACTTAAGTTGCAATCAATCAACTATGACAACTAATTTGTAACGGAATCAACTACCTCTACCTCAAGTTCAAGATTTTTGGGTGCTGTGTGATCCGCTTGATTTGTATTTAGTAACGCCTGTTGAAGTCACTGGATTGACTTGTTATGTTATTAGTTCAATCTATGTCGAATTGTGTCATGGTTTGTACCTTAACTATGCAGGCAAATTTGTGTTTAAATCGTTGAATCTTATGACTGGCATTGTAACTTTACATTTTGTTTGGTTGGAGGGGAATTGAGGGAAGGGAAAATGAGGAGCTGAGCATTCATCTCTTCCAATATCAGGAGATGCCATTTTCCATTTGTTTCTGTCTCCTATATTAAATGATCCATTAAAGTGAACATGACTGACTATGATTTATGTAAAATTTATCAAAATTGAGGGCCTTGATGGTAAGATTATCAAGGGGCGTTTTAGAAGCTGTATAGGGCTCATAGTGCACCGTGTTTTACAAAATAATTTGTTAGACATTAATAAAGTCATTCGTGCATCATTATTCAACGGTTTATGCTTTTGAGAACTGGTATTTGACATAAATTACAGATCTGAAAATCTGTATGACTTTTGAACCTGTAGATTTTCCTGTCCTTGACAAAATTTATTCTCCTCAATGCCTGCTACCTTTTCTATAAATTCCCTTCTGCCCTGTCATCAAAGCCATTGGACGGTCCCTAACATGCTAGTAGAAAAGGGTCACATCTACACATAGTTAAGTGATTCGGTTTTCTGCATCTATCTGTGTTTTCTAAGATGTTTGATGCACTATTGTCACCTTTACCCTGGCACACTACCTTAGTTAGGTACACGGTTATATTCAGGCATCTTAGATGTCTTAAGGCATGTGATTTCCATCAATTAAAACAAAGTCAGGCTTTATGAGCTTACATGATCAGGCTTTATGATCCTAAATTACTATTTTTAGCAGAGTCCAATCATGGGTTATCTTAGATGCTAGTATAACTTGTATTCTATGTCTTACATTCGTGTATCCAAGATAAATTCACACAAATCGTAGGGCTGTTATTGACTCTAATATTGGAAGTAAAATGACTCCTTGTCGTGGTAGTCAGTTCTTGTGAGACAATTCAGGTCAGATTTTCAATCATAACTTGTTGATTGGGACTGAAACGATCTTCACCTTCTGTTAGGATTGGGTTTTTTGTACTTTGATTTTATGATACAATGATTTCATTTGGCCACAAGATATACAAATTGTTCAGTTAACCTGCAAACTCTTCCTAACGGCTAGTTTGTGCTTTGCAGAGGAAGTTAATATTGAAATACACACACAAGTACAGGCTGGGATTATGGAGGCCTCGTGTTGAGTCCATCAAAGCTTGATTGGTTTCTAACTAGTATGTAGTCACTGTTTGTTAGATCATATTGCTAATGTTTAGCAGTAGAAGCAGAATGGCAATGCTCGACTTTACATGAAAAGATGAAGTCACTTTCTTTAGAGACCACACATCTTTTCACCTCATTTATCTCTTCCGAACAGAGTGTGGCATTTACACCAGTTATGTACAATGGACTTGTCTTAATTGACAGTTTTTGTTTGTTACTTCATATCCCCGGTGGCATTATTCCATATTATGTGATGCATCACTTGTTTTTGGCGAAAATAATATTATTGAGGGCTTTGGAGTCCGAGATGCTTTCATTTAGTTCAGATGGCTGCGGTTAAATCCAAAGATGCTATTGCAGTCTTTTCTGGTTGTTGTTAATTGGTCCGTGATTGATTAAATACTGTGTTTTTTTATAATAAAACTAATGTTAAGCAGCATTAGCTATCACATGAAAAATAACATAAAATTAGGTATTATTTATCTAATTCTTGGTAGTTATTTGGTGAGGCATTATTTTTTTGGTAAAGTATTTATGGTTGTCTTCGCTACTGGCAATTCTTGGAATTTTTATTTGATGATCATGCATATAATTAATGTTTGGGCTCTAATTTTCGTTGAGTCATTATTTAGGGGATTTCTTTTTCCAGTACCATATTTTCCTTCTGAATTTCAATCAATATGGACATGTTCACATTGTCCCTAAAAGATGATGGAAAGTCATTTTTTCATAAAAAAAAGGCTTTTGGAAACTATTTTTGATTTCTAGATTATGTAATCCAAAAATATTTTTGACTTTTCGGTTGTGCAATCAAGAAATTCTCAATTCTTTTGAGTTTTGAATTGTACAATTGGGAAATTCTTTTGACTACAATATTTTTGGATGTAATTTAGAAACTTTTATGGCTTTTGGATTATGCAATTTGATTGATATTTTTTTTTTATGAGAAAAAGTTTTTAGATGGCATAATCTGTCGTTTAATTCGAGTGTTTTTAGATTACATAATTAAGAAACTTTATTTTATAAAAAATATAATTTTTGGATTATACAATTTGAAAATGTATTTGACAATATAAAATATTTTCTTCTTTTAAGTTCATCCATGATATAACATAGATAATGGTGACTGCGGTGGCAAAGAGAGACGGCAAAAGAAATGACCCATTATTATTTAATGTTTGGGCTTTTGAAGTCAGTTGAGGCTGTAGGGTTATTCGATTTTGTTATTATGGGCCGAGCACGGAGACTTTTGCTCCTTTGTTTTCATTCGGTCAAGTTTCATCATTATGCAAAATTGGCTTTTAAATGACCACTGCAGCATCTGAGTTATTAATCTTAAAAGTTCTTTTACTGTTATATTGAGTTAGAGTGTAGAGTTTAAGGATCGGAGATACTCGTTCCACACTTTCGGTTTAAATTTTTCTATTTGGAGGATGGTGAGAATGCAATTTACTATTTTTTTTTATGCTGCACGCTGATTAAAGTTCTAAATAAGCTAGAAAGCTTTTCGTCCTTATATTTCGGTATGATTATAATACATTTTAAATCAAAAAGACCCTGCACATGCATATTTTTATTTAGTAATTTTAGGGACAAATTATCTTTAAAAAAAATTATTTTTACATGGAGAGATAGGTAGATAAAGGATATTGAAAGAAAGCAATGAGGAACAGAGGGCAGTTACAGAGAAGGGAAGGGTTATGAGATTCCATGATGATATATCTTTCACTTGATTTTTGTCATTTTTCTGTACACATTGACGTTTAGCAAATAGTTGAGGAAAATAAAGACAAGAAGTATTATCCTAAAATTGTTGTGTCAAAAGTATTAGTCATAGATCCACAGGAGTGGGGGATCAGGGAGGGTAGGGGACCCTATACATCAAGAGTTTTTGTCCATCATTCGAAGAGGCCACGTGTGGTAAGGGACACTTTGGGCCCACACCCCCAAAATAGTAGTTGTTGTATTTGTACCACAACCCTTTCTCCTTTGTTTGTTTCCCATTTTTTTTTCTTTTGCCTTTTTTCTCAACCACCTCAACACCAAGGAACCACCACAACAGCCACCAAAAGTCTTCCTCCAATTTTGTTTTCTACAATAATAACTAATACCTCTGTAACTATTCCGAACAAAACTAAGCAACCAAGTGCTATAATGTAAAATGATGTAAGATAATGTGCTAAAGAAAAAGAGCATAAAAGAAAAACATGAAGCAACAATGGATATTAAATAGTTTGCGTTGTGTGAGGCAGCAGGGTATCTCCACACGATGTTCATTGAATGAAAATGGGTGAAGGTGGTTTGTTTGACACACATTTTGTCGCGTACTGGTTTTGGGCCCAACCCAATGTGACCACTCTTTGTTTGAGGGCGTTGTCGTTGGACTCTGACAACTCAAAAGTAATTCTTATGTTGTCGTTTATTACTTCCACTATTCTCTTCCTCTTCTTCCTATCTAATCTTAATCTCATCAAAGCTTGGGCTTAACTGCTACTTATTGCTAAACCAACCAAACAACTCTTATTAGGTTGCACTTATGGCTGTGCTCTCTCTTTAATCTCTCCATGTGACTTCGATTCCACTTTTTCTTTATCTTAATTCTCATTGCAAAACTAAAGCTGCACAATAATAAAAAAGTACATAATCCAAAGTAAGTTCAATTTTAGATTTGTATTCTCTTAAATCTTTTATTTATTATTTTTTTAGTTTAGTTTTTATATTTTCAAAATATACAACTTTTCTCTAATTTCTAACTTTATATATAATATATATTATGGGTGGTCCGATAGCGGTTCGATAACATGTGACCTGATAAACATACCATATTTGGAAGTGAACTTTAAGCCTAACTCAACTCCATAAAACCGGCTCATGAAGTTGAGGTTTGCACCCACTTATATACAATGAAAGACTCTAATCTCTAGTCGACGTGGGATCTCCAACAATATTTTAAGTTTTCTCTTTCGATATACTTATACACTAGATATATGGGTAATACGATAGCAAATGATCTGATAAGACTAACAAACTCTTATTAGGATTAATTACAAATGATCTGATACCATAGTAATAAGTGTACTTTTAAATTTAATTACAAAATTAATTATTAAGATAAGATCTACACTCATTTATATATTATGAAATTTTCTTATTTCTATTAGATGTGTGGTCTCCAATATACCTATATATAAAAGTATCACCACAAAGTAATTTAATTAATTAAAAAACCATATGTAAAATTAAAAATTGAACTAGAAGTATATAAAAATAAATTCGTGGAAACTAAAGTCGTAAAACATATGAAAGGATTAAAACCCTGAATAAAAAATAAAGGAGATTAAAATTACAATTTATTCTAAAAATTATTCAGTTAGTACAATTGAACAAATATTTTTTAATATTGGGTTTATCAACATTTAGGTAAGATGACATGGATATTTGATGAGATTATCTCGACCTTCTTGAAATTGAGAGTTCAGAATTTGAATAAATCTAAGTTGGTCATTTGGAAATTGAACTAGCTGACACATACATGGGTTCAATTATTAGGGCGTTGAATTGAAAGGGTCATTGTTGTTTTTTTCCTTTCTCTTTTGGCCGTTTGCTTTGATTTCGATAAGACCAAAGGCAGAAAATAAAGCAAAAGAATAAAAATAAAAAACTAAAATAATGTCTTTTTTTTTTTTTGGCTCTGGATTAAGGAATATGCAAGTTCTTCCTTTTGATCCAACTATGACATCTCATTTGGCACCACATGCATCCAGTTATACACACAATTACAGTTTCATCTGAATTTTCATCTGAATTTCTGAAAGAAAGTGACACCCAGAAAACATAGCATTTCTGCAAACCACGCAATCTGATATAAAAATTAAAAAAATAGCCATTCTGAGAAGAGACAGAAATTCCAAAAAATTTGGAATTTAATATGTAACTTGTTTAAGGAATTTAATTAACCCTAACTTTTTGGATTTGTGGTAGCAGGTAAAGATAAAGTGGAATGAGAAGTCATTTTATTTTTCATTGTTTGGTTTGTAAAAAATAAAAATTATTCCATTAATTAATTTCTCTCTCAAATTTTAGGGTGTATTTAATAAAACAAAACTTGTAAATATGACTATTTTATTTTGACAAAATTTAACCTCAGTATCTCAAAAATAATAATTTTAAAATATAAATAATATGAAAATAAAAGGTATAAAACATTATGTTTCGTTCCATTATAAAGTATGAAAACAATAGAATAATATTATATTTTGTTCCAACTCATTTAATTAATTGTCTATCTCGCGAAAACATCGTGTAAATGTGATTAGAATAAGCAACAACTAGGATAAGACATTTTAAGGGTTTTTGATTAAAAATAAATAAATTGTTTAACAGTCCAATATTATTATTTGTTGGTGAAAAGATGAATATGAGTGAGACAAGAAGAATATATATGTATTTATAAGAGTTAAAAAAGAAGAATATATATATGTGTAGGTAAAAACACAGAAGGAAAACTAAAAAATGTTTTGAATAGTATAGAGGTTATAGTGGTTATTTGATGATCCTCTTTAATCAGACAATAAAAAAGCAACATGGGTCATTGCCCAAATTATGATGCTTTAGGTTCCAAGGCTCCTAACATATATCATTACTTCACCTGTTTGGTGAACATAATACATGCACTAAAAGTGAACTCCTTGTAACGCAATTCAAGATTTTGGAACCATGACACCAATGATGACACTAAGGTGAGTTGCTTTCTTGTTTTTGTTTTAATATTAAAACAAAAAGGTTGATTTGTGAAAGAAGGCAATGATCGATATTTTACCTTATTCAACGAGGTTAAATCCAGCTTTCAAAGCCACGTAAAGTAAACTCAATTTTCAAAATCATTGATGGAACAAACTCCATTTTACCTAGTACTACAGAGTAGCTAGGAATCAAGATACATGTCACTAGATGGACCACATTTGAATGTTGAAAAGAAGATGCATCATCTCTGTTTGAAAAAACAAGTTTTCCCATCAAACAAACTCTCCTTCTACCTTGTTTTTTAGGTTTATTCCATCAAAGGAAAATGCTAGGGCGCATGCATGTCATTACCAAATAACTTGGATATTGTTTTGAGGCAATAGTTGATCATGAGTTAATTTGAGGCCATAGTTGATGAGGAAAGTAAAAAATAAAAAAGGAAGATAAAGGTGAATGGAAACGAAAAGGAAGAGGAAAAAAGAAGAAAAAGAAGAAAAGAAGAAAGAGAAAAGGAGAGAGAGATGGCTTCTTAAATGGAGGCACATGGATGCATGTGAAATGTGGTGACTAATGGGAATGAAAAAGAATAAAAGAAAGGGCACATATAATGTGATTTCATGGAAGTTTGAAGGGGCAAGCCAACAAAATACACATTATATGTATATGTGGTCCCTTCTAATTAACCATCTCTATGCAATCAACTCACGTTTTCATCAACTTATAAATCATATATCAACCAACAATTTCTTTATCTGCTCTTTCATTTTTCTGTATTTGATCATATTTTCAATTTTTTTAAATATTAAATATGTTAATTTTCTGTTCAAGACTAATTAAAACTATAATAATATGATGAGAAAATAATAAAATTATTTTTTTAAAATTATTTTCAGATGAATTTTGCAAGAATCTAAAAATTATTAAGATCAAACCAACTCATGACATCACATATGTTAGAACTGATCCATAACACCACAAATTAAAACACAAATAAAATATGATGAATATGTTACTATTTGCTTTCGAACGGGTTTGGGGTCTAGAGAAGGATTTCTTCTGTCTCTACCTTTGGTCGGTCACTATTATTCCAAGCTTTCTGTTTCTCCTTCCTCCTCTCGATTGTTTGGTTTCACAAGAGAGGATGGTACCTGCAGAAGACACTCTAACGCTCAAGTCAGTCAGGATGTCGACACTCGGATGTTAGAGTACTGTAGATAATGACGTACCTTTCTCCCTGGAATATGTGCTTTTTATATTACCTTAATGAGCTTTCATTGGTGGGCCGGATTAATAGGTTGGTTCATGTTTAGGATTGTATTAAATAACCCTTAATCATAGATTAATCTTCCTGACTTAGTCAACCTATGACTCGTCGTCAAGGGTCAGTCGATCACGTGTCATCATGTGACATTCTCATCGTGATTGATTGGTTGAGTGGTGAAGTTCCTGACCGAGTGACTCGATAATACACTATTAAAAAAATAAATGAAAATAAAATTTATTGTATATGGATAGAGAATAAAAAGGAAATATTACAAATAAACTTTGCATTTTGATTCATTTACAACTATACTTTCAATAATAAAGACTATCATATTAATATACAAAGGGTTGAAAAATGATTTTTATCTTTTATTTCATTAAAATATTTCTATTTTTGAAATGCCTGTGGCTGACATGAAAGGAAAACCCTACCTTGAGAATAAAACTGAAATGTGGTTGACACGTGGATAGACCTCAACAGGCAAAGCCATTTTAAGACATAATAGACAATTTGGTTACTGAGAATGTACCTACCACTACCACATCTTCAGATGATTTTTTTTTATATAAATAATTTGAAAAAATAAAATAAAATAAACTTCTATATAAACTAAAATTATTTTTTAAACATTTTTCTTGTAAAAAAAGATTTTAAAGTATGAAATAGGTTTTGTTTGCATGGATGAGAATGGGGATATGAAAGTCAGAGCATGTGGAACTTGACAGTTGTAATGTGGTTGCCCTTCTGCCACACGTGTCACCTTTTTATTAGAAAAAGGTGTCCCTCAAAACTGGCCAATCCCTCCATCCAGAGGGTAGGGTCCAACCCTAGTCTTTATCCCACCCTCAATCACTGCCTGTTCCAAGAAGAACAAAGTTTATGCAAAGATGCATTACAAAAAAACCCACCATTTTCTTCTTCTCCTTCTCAAAACACCATGTGAAACTCTTCCCCATACACTCACATTCTCACATGCAACCCAATGCATAAACCTTCCTTCATTTTGTAGGGCCTCCCTCCCACATGATACATTATATATTTCGTTTCCCCCCACTTCACTAACTTTTCAATTTGTCGCCTTCTTTACTTTCCCTTTTCACAAACAAAATATCCAAAACTACCTTAGCATAACCATCTTCTTCCTCAGCCTCTATCTAATCCAATCTTGCACCTCAACCACATGACATTTTTTTTTTCTTTTTACTTTTTTTAGATAACATGGCTATAGTATTAGTACCCTTTTAAAAATATTCATTTGGGTGCATTACATATAATCAAAATGAATGCTTTTTAGGAAGAATTAACGGCTTAAGCAGACATGTGTTAGTGGGAAGAAATGTTGTTGTTGGAGCAGGAATGGGTTTGCCAGCAGATGCCAACTACGTAAGTACTTGAAATGAGTACAGTTATTAGTTAGTGAGATTTAATCACTTTGATATGTACAAACCAGTTTAAGCATGGTGCAGTCAACTAGAATGATAGATCACCAAAAATGGTGAAGCAAATGACAGTGGGATAATATACGTTCTAGTAAAGCTGTCATGGACCGTTGATTACGCGGGTCAGGTGCTTTTATATATATATATATGTATATATATATATGTATATGTATATGTATATATATATGTATGTATATGTATATGCTTCTTCACCAAAAGGTAACTAAGCACTTCATCTTTTTTATTAGTTTATTGTGAATGCAACTCTTGACTGAGTCAAGTTCTGCATAAAAACTATCTGCTACATGGATTAGTTCTCAATGGTAATTAACATCACTGATTCTGTGTTTGTGATGAAATTTTTACGGATGATATTTCTAAAGACAATGAGATATAATTGATATTATTGTTTCATCCAATATATATTCTAATTAAAAAAAAATAGAACAATAACACTTTAAATACATTTTTCTTTTTTTATTTCATCAAAATATTTTTTATGAACAAAATCGTAATCGAGTTGTCAACTTCAAAACCAGCAATACTTGAATACAAACTAATGAATTAATCATATGACAATGTTCAAGGTTTTTTACACTATAAATATGTATATATTTTTTTTCTGACAAAGAGAAAAGGCAAACATGTATATAAAACTAGTTGAATTTCACATGTGCGTATTTTTTTATTTAAAAGAATCATGTAACCTTATGTAACTTTTGACGTATGTTGAGATCTAGTGCAATATATAAATATCGTTGAATTTTTTTGGTGGGTACTTTTTAAAGATTTTTACTCTGGTATTTTGCATCGGTAAAAGTCTAGATTTACTGTTAAAAATAAATAATTGTAGTATTCCTTAATTTTTAAATTTTAATATATAATTGGATGTAATTATGGAGTGATTTTTTTTATCATTTAGACAGACTGCAAAGTGATAGTACATCACTTTGTGTGTTTTATATATTTCTCATATCTTGATGTTTAAATATATTTTTCTTCTTTTCTTTTACATTTTTCATTTCTTTTCTGCACAAAAATTTAAAGATTATAGATAAATTTTGACAACTATATTTTTTGTTTGATGGAATATCAAAAGGTATAAGTAAGTTTTGCTTATAAATCTAGTTTTTGTGAATTATATTTATTTGTAATTTGAATACTTTTTAAGTAGAAGTTATTGTTAAATTGTGGATTAACGTGATATTAAAATAATGTAGAAAGTGTCTGACTAACTTACCAAAATTTTAATTATTAAAGTCATTTACTATATTTTATATTTTATTTTATTTTTAAAATATTATTGTCAAATTATTTAATTTATTGGAGTTGTAGTCTGTTTTTATTTGTTATTGTATAGTTTGGACCGAACGGTCAATACTATAACTCGATCTTTATGATCGAACTGATCGAGTCCATCCGTGCACCATCACGTTTGTGTGGGTTGACCGACACACCAAGCCCATTAACGTTCAAATCAATGTCAGCAAAGCTAAACCACCATTAAGAACTAGGTAATACGCCCTTAAGTACGATCCACTCCACTAATTCGGCCCAATAAGGCAAGCTTATTAAAATAATATAAATAACGCAGATCTCAAGAACAAGGTATGTCATTATTGAATATACTCTGATAACCGAGTGCTGAGTACTTTTTGCTGACTTGAGCGTTGAAGTGCCTTCTACAAGTACTTCCATTTGACATTCATCTGGAATAGAGTGACTGAGACCTGGAGGAGTAGTGCGGAGTAGCGCTAAGGCGAAAAAGGAGCAAACTGACATTCGAACTGACTGCTTGACAGGAAGGAGAGGAACAAAGTCAGTTAACAGTTCTATAGGTCCATCTCCCTAGTAGGAACATTTATAAATTTTGAATGAAGTTTATAACTTATCCACATGAGATTAAAAGACAAAAATAACATTAAACTATAATAAAATAAAATAAATTTAAAATCGAAAAAGTTTACCGCAATAAATTATTTATTGACCCGTTTGAGTTAAAATCATATCACTTACCACGCTATATCTGATTTTATTTTAAATTTTACTTTATCACACTAGATACGACATAATTGGCCATACTTAATGTGATAAGTTGTGCCATGATTTCTATGTCTGGGCTGATATAGTTCACCACATTAAATATTTCTATTTTTGTTGCAAATGAGTGGAGCTCAGTTTTAGAAATTCATCGAGTGCAGTCCATAACGATTTTTTATTTACACGTTTTTTTCTATTTCTTACTTTAACACAATAATGTTACAGTAATTTAAAGGGACACATTTTGCATATTTAAAATTAAAACCTAAGAAAAACGGTCCCAAAAAGAAATAGGGAGATCCCAAACATTTTTGTACTTCACTGTAACTAAATCTGAATCTGCCAGTTATTTTTAAAATATTTTTCTTAAAGAGAATGAAGAAAGACCTGTCATCATTAAGGAAACTAATTAACAGATTATGAAACACAGATGCGTTTGGATAAGTTTCTCCACAAATTTAAAAGAAAAATTAATTTATAAAATTATATGAGAAAATGTTTATAAATTAGTTTATTAAAAAATAATTTATTTTTTCACTTTTTGTTTAAAATGTTTATATCTCGGTAAAAAATGTCCAAAATTCATCCAGAGAAAAAAAAAAGTCTATAAATAAATGAAGATAACCTAAAGATATTTTACAAAGATGGGTCTAAACACGTTGGATCAATTTGGATTCATTCCCTTTATTGCGAGCTTTTGATTTTTCAGTTTTCAAGCATAACTGAAAATTTCTATTGTTACACGGAATGTAATTGCAATTATCTAAGTTCATAACTTGTACGCAATAGGAATCCCGATAAAAGTGAAGCATTCTAATGATGTTCAAAATTCAAATGATAAAAGGCTGAAAGTGACCATGGATGAAGATTAAAAGCTTAATTAGCTTCTCTTATTTTTTTAAAATTTGAATTATGTTTTTTCCTTTCATTTTGTAATCAACCTTGAAATAATAGGCGGAGAGAATTTTACAAGCTTAAAAAATCAAGAGCACTGTGCATAATTTCCTTTCTAGTTATGTTTAACAAGACAACAAAATGTGTAAAAATAGACAAGACTAAAGCGCTCGAGATCTTCGTATGATAGACGTTACAATTTCACAGCCACTAGACACTCTATAGAAGCATTCACGATATAAACTTGTAAAAGGAAGAACAATATATAATATCGAGTTCAGAAAATGTTATTGAAGTAATTTCCAAGTAATAATTTGAAGTGATATTTGTTTATTTTTTTAGATAAATATGTATAAAGAGTTGTTCATTTATGAAGGAAGTGGTTAAGAAAAGAATAAAAGTAGGTAGCATGTTGACATTCAATTAAATATGAAAGAATAAAGGAAATAGAAAAAAAAAAGGAAGGTGGAGATGATAGTGGAACTGGAATGAAGGAGGAATAAGCAAATGGCATGTACAGTGTACACGATAAAATACATGAATCTGGAAACCAATAAAAACGATATAATTAAAAAATAAAACAAAAAAAAGAAAAGAAACACCTGGCGCAATATAGCCTAGGCTGTTGTAACTAACGCGCGCGGTCAACTCAACGCGCCACCGTCGATACCAGCCGGAGCGCCGCCGGAGAGTAATTCGGCGAGAGCGGTCATGGTTCGCACTTGCATCTCCAAGGCGGAGATATAGTCCGTGGCTTCTTCCAGAAGGTTCGGGAACGAGACTTTCCGGCAACCGGGAACCAACCGGCCAAGAACGCGCGCTTTCTTCTGCACAGCCGGTAACCGGTTCCTCCTCTCTCCGCCGTTGATCCTCGTTCTCTTCAATCCGGTGGACGACGTCTTCTTCGCCTTCTTGTGTGGCGTGCGGAGCTTCCTCCACCGTCGGAGAATCGCGCGGCTCCACCGCGTTCGGCCTCTGGCGGTGGCGGCGAGGACTCGGTCGGCGGCCTCGCGGACCTGGCCGGCTGCTCTAGGCTTGGCAGCCGATGACGGGGTTCGGCGCAGAGCCTCGACGAGGCGGCGGGAGTAGATCCGTTGCTCCGCGTCGGATCTCCAAGGGACAGCGTTGGCGGAATTGTGATCGGCGGCGTGGTCTCCGATTTTCCTGCGCTTCTTTTGATTAGATTCTCGCAACGTTTCTGAATTACTTGAATCTACGTTGGGCTCGAAAGACTCCATAGATAATTGCAATTGAAGGATTTGTCGGTTGAGGTGAAGAGAGAATAGGAATTTGAATGAACAATGAACTCTGAAGAAGAAGAAGAAGAAGTTGATGGTGTTGGAGGCCAAGTGAGGGGAAGAAAATAGAAGAAAAGAAAGAGTATAAAAGGAGTTGAAGTCACGGGGAACCACGCGTCCTTTAGTTACTCACATTTATTGCCCCTACTCTTTCCCTTCCCCTCGTTTTTCTGCTGTTTTTTAATATTAATAATAATTATCTTACAATATTATAAAATAAAAAAAATATAATACCACCTTTTTCTACAATGCACAAATTACTTGAAAAATACATTATTCATGAAAGCCGTATATTTTTTAATAAAAAAAACTCATATCTTCTGTGTTGATGTTGTATATTTAATATGAATGGCATTTCAAGTATACTTTTGAAGAAAATATATTGAGGTGTTTGATTATTAATAAAATAAAAGAAAGGGTATATAATTAATTTGAGGGGGTAATGAGAGAAAGATGAGGGAGTGGGAAGTTTAACTCGGAGTTTAGTTTGACTAATAAACGGTAATGAAAGATTAAGAAGAAGAAGGATGTGGTTTGAATATGATAATAATAAAATAGGGAGAGATAGAGACCTCACATGGCACCTCCCATGAGGAAAGTTGAGGTTCATTTGATTGGACAAGATGGGCTAGTGGACAACTTGCCTAATTAATTTTATCGTATTGTATTCTCTCCCAGTTCTAACTAATCGTCAATTTTCATTCCTCTTTAATTTTTATTTTGCTTTCAATTTCGGCCCCTCATGCCTCAACCCTCTGCTTCTTCTATTATAAATTTAGTTTCAACAAACTTTAAAAATTTCAAAGTCACGGGAAGCATAAAACTATTTCTAATTAAATGGAGAACGGAGAGTCCATTTTCAAAGCATGCACATCCAATTAATCACTATTGTTTTCTGCCTCATACGGATAAGATCTCCCATGTTGCCTCAATCATCTTAACTTGCATACAAAGACACAACCTAAGGACAGAGAGAGGAGAGAGAAAGGGGACAAAAACAAATTAAAACATGATTAGGTTAACCAATGTGTCTAACATTACATATAATACCTACTGTTAATTCCGCCTATTTTATTTTGTGTCTGCTACGTCATCTCATCTCGCAGGTAAAACTGCTTCTGTAATTCAGAGTGTCTCCAACTCTTTATTACACAAAGTGCAAAATTTAACCCTTCTCAGAAATCAAAGAGTGCAGAGGCATTGCCGTGTCTCATCTACGGTCAAGATTGATGGTCAGAGTAGTCATGACCTGGTCACGCTAGATGATAAAGTTTTCTCTCTTTTATTTTTTTCATTTTTTGGCTGGGCGTGAATGACAGGCCTAATGAGTCCATCGACAATGGCTAGCATGTGATAAAAGCCACAAAATGTGTATTATGATAATGTTAAATTTCACTGTGTATCTTACCTTTACCTGCAAGGATTGTTATGTGGATGGTTTGGTTTATATTTTATGATTCTTGCATAAATAAGTTTCCCATCTTTTGGGCACGGGGCTTGAAAACAGGTTGATGAATTGATAAAGTAATGGGTTTATTCCATGAAGAAAAAAGCTTTATTCTTTAATTGGGAGGCATTGATGATGAATGGAAATGGCCTATTGGATGGAGAAATGGAGTTGGCCTCTGTTGATTGGTTCCTGAAATGGGGCCAAACTTGTTTGTTTTTATTCTTGGCAATGATTAGGGGGTGATGCACCCAAATGGAAGCCAAAGATACAGAAAAAGGAAGACATGTGGTTGTTTTCATCGCACTTTCTATCACCTGGCCCTCTATTTTGTATTTATTTATTTTTCAATGTATGAAGGAAAGGGTTTTTGGACTCACTTCCTCCCTGAGACGGTGTGGCCAGGTTTCATCCACATTGCCCACCCCCTTTTCTCTCTGGAGAATAAAAATATTCTACTGTACACTGCCCTGCATTATTGGTATACCAAGCACTCCATTTTGCCCACCACCTTATTCAATTGCTTCCATGGTTTTGAGAACACCATGTTCAATTATCAGCAACGAAGTTCAGAATAAAATAGCTTTGGAGAGAATGGAAAATTGGAAACAAAATCTGTGAAAAATCTGATCAGCCTCGTATCCAAATGGCAAGCCAGAGAGCCTTGTCTCCTTGAAAGAGACAGGCCTGGCTGTCTTAACTCCCTCCCAATATATTAAACAACAATGCAATTGGTCCAGTACAATGATTTTTTGCATTCAGCCAAGAAACAAACAGTAGAGTATTAATTTCTTTGTATCAAACCATCTACAGTTGAAAACCTATGCGATAGTGAGACTGAGAGAGACCCCTCCCTCTCTCCATACATATTTTCACCGCATGGTTAATTAGGTATCTCACTAATGTCATGTCCTAATATGCAACAGATAGTGAAAACATGATACCTTATTATTATATTCATTTTGTAAATGCTGTACAATACAACCCTTTTGCATATTCAAAGTTACTTGGTCAGAAACCATCTTTCCTCCCTAAGAACAACTGTTCTTTTTTCACCTTTCTTATAGATTTGCTCCAAATCTCGTATTTTCATGTGGGGTTACTAGGATTTCCACTTTAAAAACTTGTTATTAGTCCATGTGAGAAGATATGACTTATATGATGTGATGAGACTTTTATGCAGCTCCTCTTCACAGTTTATAATCAATATTCAATTTGACTTCTCCATTAGACCAATAATTTCATCCTCCAGTTAATTAATTAACCATGTTCCTTGAAGAACCCAATTTGCATTTCACTTCCTCGTTTCGGACCATATTATAATAATTTGTTGGAAAGTTCAGCTCTTGGTACAAACATTAGTATATATAATACAAAAGATTAGTTATAGCAGGTGACCGCATAAGACAAATAACATTCATTAATGATGCTGCTATGCTTCCCAACATGTTTTTCTTGCATTAAATAAACTCATAACATATTATGCAGTTTCTTATCTTTTTATATGCACACATATCTTTTCACCTGTTATGATTCATGAATGGTTGACCTTGGACAGGCAAAGCAAGGGCCGAGTCATCACAATTCACAATGTTAGTGACAATTCGAATGTGAACCAAATCTCATGATCATGGCACCAAAATTCGCAGCCTTCTGCCATTTTTTCTTCTAACAGTAAAAAGAAGAGGAATCATGTCTGGCTAGAAAAATATTGTTTATCCTACGGGGATTCAATTACCGAACAGTTTCCCAATTATTTTGACCTTCTATGTAGATTTCTTCCACAGTTACCCTAAAAAATGGTTAACCAAACCAAGTTATATATAGAGCTTAATGTGACTTGTGAGGGCCATGCGAACTGTGATGTTGCAATTTGTTGGATATAACAGTATCAGAATGACGAAGATTTAAAATGATGAAATAATTAAGATGATGTGTTATAGGAATTTTAGGAATGAATAGAGATGATGATATAATTAAGGCTTAGAATAAAAGCACTAACGAAATGGCTTGTACCAAACTACAAGTAGACAATTGTTTGGCAGAAGTTTAATTTAGGATTTGGTGCAACTAACGCGTTTCACTCTGTCTTATAATATTATAATAAGTGTTGTGGTGAAGAAGACTGTTTCTAAACACTAATTAATTTCTTTGCAACCTCTTTGAGGAGGGTGATATATGCTATTCTCAGCATTCTAAGAGCGAATAAAACACACGAATGTTCAATTATTGGCCACCCCACAAGCTTTATATTAATCAAACGCAACTCTTTGCCTTGCTAATCAATCCATCCCTTGCTTATCCACAAAACAATCATCATAATCATCTTTATTTTCTATAATATGCTATTAATCGTACTCTTCAATGTATTATTACACACTTCTGATGTCATCTTATTTGTATAGAGAGAAACCCAACACACCTCACAGTCATCATTGCAATTGTGAATTTGGACGCATTTCATCGGAACATGATTCTAGATTACTGTTCCAGAAGTGTAATTCTTTATAATATAGTATGATATCTTGGATCAGTAGTTTCCTAGGTACTTGAGAGGGAAAAAAAGTTCGATTGAAAAAAATGTGCGACTGTGACGAGAGAGTTGAGAACTCACTTTCCGAAGGTGGCCTCACAACAATAATATTACCTTAATTTGGTTAATTATTTAGTTATAAATAATAAATTAAGCTTTCATCTCACATTTTTACATAGATTACAAAAAGACTTAAGATACTAGCAAAAGAAGTAGGTCGTTACCCTTTTTCCATAAATCATTCTATACTAGAATGGTAAATTCATTATACATGACAAATTTTCCAAACCAATGAAACTATCTGTTAATGTAATGCATTTTAGTATAATTTTAGAAACTTTAGTGCTTATACCAAGTGGTAAGTAGTTAAAATATTATTAAATATCAACGGTAATTAATGTGAGAAGGTTAACTCACAATTTTTTTATTAAGTTATTAATCATATACAAGTTCATATTTCTGTTTATTCATTTTCCTTCATTAGTTGTAAAAGTAGAATTTAATAATTACTTGTTATAATAATTTCTTTTTCACTGGATCACGATGGTGCAATGATAATGAAACTTTTAATAATAAATTTATAAATAAGACTTTTTAAGTCAATTGTAATTTAAACTGATATAATAAATAATATCTTATTTACAAGTTTTTTTTACCGTGGTATCATTTGTGAGAAATGAATTAAATGGTCACAATAAATCATCATAAAATCTTATATATATTTATAGAGAGAGAAAGAAAAAGAGAGAGAGAGAGGTTAAACTTGTAATTGTTGTAGAAAATCTTATATAGGTTATAAAAAGAATTTTACCTTTGGTCGCCTTCTTTGATCCTTTCACAAACTTCTTTTCTCATCTTCCTCTTCTCCTTGTGAGGTCAAGTAATTAATCTCCTTTTGAAAGAACAACAAAAACAACACTTTTGTTGGGAAAATGAAAAAAAAAAAGTGATTTTAAGTCTTGGATTTGGGTTGAGCTAATTAATGCCAAACACCTAAACAAATATGTTTAGATTTTAGACGTCTTAATAGTTAAGGATTAAAGAAAATGGCACGATTATGTTGAGATATTTTCTCCACGATGTAAATAATTGTCACATGGCTTAAGTGATACATTTCTTTAACATGCAAGGAAATGCAACTTGAATGTACCAATTATAGACAATTTCAAGACCCATCTTTGGTGGTTTCTGAAATGATTGTAAGGTTAGAAATTTGTATCGTTTTGCATATCATATAATTAGGTTCATCAATGACGTTTTTAGGTTTAGAAGATGACTTTTGCCTATGTATTTCCTTATTAATTGTGTATTGGTGCAACGTCTATCACCATGTTCTTAGGGAATGACGTGATAAATGACAATTAAATTGATGTAACAATAGAGAGTCATCACCAGATTTATTTAAAATTAAAATTGGAAAAAAGATGGACCCTTTGTTTGTGGAAATAATTGGTCTTTGAAAATTAATTTGAAACGAAGGATTGATTATTCATAAGAAAATATGGAAACTAAATCTTACTACAATTCTAATATATCTATCAACAATTATCTTATAATTAATAACTTTTAAAGTATTTGTTTAACCTCAAATAAATTAAGAAAATAAAGTAAACAGGTGAAATTACTAACAATAATAAAAAAAGAAAATTTATTTTTACTTAATATTCTTAGCTCGAGACATATTTGGATCAGTGAAAAAAAAAATATTAAGTTATTTCTTCTTGATTGTAACACTTGTGACTTATTAGTCGAAAATACATATAAAGTTAGTATATATATATATATATATATATATATATATATATTCAATGTTGTTCATATAGTAGAATATATACATTAAGAACACAATGTTTAGTAAAACAATATAATGTATTATACATTCAAAAGCTAAAGAAAATGAAAATAATCATACTTTTATCGGATTTTTTTTAATCTTATCACTTGTAATATTATTTTGACTTTAGTATAAGTACAATTATAACAATTTATATTTCATAATAAAAGCATGGATTAATTATTTAAACAATCACACAATATGATATAATAATCTAACATCACATTCTTACTCTAAATAATACAACAACAAATTGTACCTAAATTATTTTAATTTAAGAATACAAGAATTATAAATGACATCTCAATTATTTAAAATAATTTGTCATATTTATCGTCTTTTTGTAAGACTCGTACTAAACATGTCTCATTAAAAACTATCATGTGACCCATAAAATTGCATATTAGAAAATTCATCCTAAACTTCCTATGCTAGGATGACTCTTTACAACTTCTTTATAATAACTTAGTACACAAATCCCCTCTATCTTTTACTACTTGATGTCTTAATTTACATTATCTAGAGAATTAGGGAAATTAAGATATTTCCTTTCCTTAAAGAATTATGTGTTTAATAATGCAACTCTTAGGATCACAATATCATTTCAAGTATCTTTCACCCTTACACACTCATAAATGATCACAATACTATACTAAGTATCACAACCACATTAGGACACACTATCATACATATATTCACATACAATACACATCAAAATGACATTTCAAAATAATTTATTTAAGAATTTAAGTTATTATACTAGAATTTAAAGTAACAATGATAAAAGAAAGAACTGAGATTGAACTTCACCTAATCCATTATGTTAATCTTCTAAATTAATTCCTTGAATTTAGAAAGTCTAAGGATTTAATTATAACATCTAATTCCTCAAATAGTTATAATGAAATCCTTGCTTAAACTTGTAACTTTATTCAACTAATAAATTCAAATTTATCCCTAACATTACAAAATATTAGATGATGTGATTCAACTTAGATTTAAGATTTGTTTTGAAATTTGAATTTAAAACAATTAGCAAAGATGAGTGATTGGTTCATTTAAACATTTAAGAATATAATCAAATTATTAACACCGAATAAGTATGAAATATTTATATACATCATAAGCAGTACATGAAATTTGGAGAGATTTTCCAATACAACAGAGATCAACCACCCATGGTGACAAAGATTCAATCCGTTACATAAGAATGGATTTAATGAAAAAGGGGGTAAGCTTTGAATCTTTTTTCCATTTGATCCAATACTTTCTTCTTCTCCTCCTCCTTAGTGCTCCTCTCTCATAATTTCTCTCAATCTCAGAAGAAAAAAACAAAATTCCTTTCCTAATTGGCAATCATCTATTTATATGTTCAAAAATCTAAAAACGTTGGCTCAAGCGAGTTGAAATTTTTTCAAGCGAAGCCTATACTTCAAGCTAGAGAAAGTTATTTTCACTAAAGCGAGAATGTCTTTGCTTAAACAAATTCTTTCCTACACAATTGGCCTAGTATGGATGAAAAATTCCTTTGCTTTTCCATTCTTCTCAAGTGTTCTTGTCCTTTTCCTTGATTAGTTGCTTTCATTTAAATTTTGGTTCTTACTTCTATAGAAAGGTATACAAAATAAATCATTCTACATTGGGATATATTACGATTAGAACTAAAGGAATTCAAGTTGTTAAATACGCAATAAGCCATAAATTTTCTGAATTTTCTCACTTAAGACACACCCATCCACCCCCACACGCATCCCCCTCCCTACACACTCACACATGTACACCCACACACACTCACACACATGCACACACCTGTTTGCCTGTTGATTTCAGTAATATTTCATATTAAAATACAGATACTTATGGATATTAATTGATAAATAACCATAATATAACTCCTAATTTAAGAATTTAAGTCATTTTGCATATTTTGTGATTAAAATTTTGAATAATAACGAGTTTTTCCCAAATTTGTGTTAATTTCAGGATGCTAGGGAAGAATGGAGATGAAAGGGAAAAAGGAGAATATACAAAGCTAAAAAGGGAAAGTTGGTATGCACCAACACTCACCCAAGCTCGCCCAAGCTAGAAGCCCCCAGAGGATCTCGCACAGGCGAGATCACTCCAGTGACGTTGGGCCTTTTTTCGTGCAACTCACCCAAGCGAGCCCAATAACACCCAAGTGAGAAGTCACTTAGCCCTAGCCCAACTAGGTTAAATATAAGACATGAGGCATAACCCTAGATAATCATGGAGTGGATTGGAATCCAATTGGGATAATAGAAGGCGTTAGGAACCCTAGAGGAGGCAACCATCAAGGAGTGTCATCTTGGATCTTCTTTTCTTGCTCTCCCTGCTTGTAATAGCCAACATTAGTGGCTAATTCTACCATTTGGGATTGGGAGTAATCTGTTCAAACTCTTATGTATTGAGAAGATATTTAAATATAATATTATGTTCTTAATTGATTATTGGTATTGTCATTTTATTTGTAATGCTTGTTTCTATGATTTTACTGGAAAATACTTCTAAGTTTCTGTCCCAAATGATAATGCTTAACATATTTGAATGCTATGAATAAATTTGAAATGTTAATTGCTATTAACGTTTAATCGTAATGATGGAAAGTTTTTTATAAATATGCGAGAAATCGATATTTAGTAGACTCTCTTAATAATTTTATATGCAAGGAATCGATGCAAATGATTTTTATACGGACATCAATATCAATCAAAGGATAGAATATTACCATGTTAATCAAAATACAAAAGAGTAAGAAGGATGAACTTCAATCCCAATTTTTCCAATTGAAGCAATAAACTTTTTGACTTGTTTTCTTTTTAATTATTACAATCATAACAAACTTTATTATTCTGTTTTCTATTTAGTGAATCTTTTACTTGATTATTCAACGGTTCCATGTGTGTTCTATATCCGTTCTTAAGGACAAATTACTTATGACAACATGGTGCACTTGCTATAAATCAGTCATCACCTGTGCACACGCGCACACATATGCACATCACTAGAGTGACATCCATTTTAGATGAGAGAAAATTGATTTGATCCCTCTCTCACTCAAACTTTTACTTATCGCTTGAGCGACCGTCATCCTTTCTTATCTTTTAAGCATTATGCCATAATTTGAGTTATATGCTTTGTTGCTTGAGCATACATAGATGCCTTTAAGCAACATTGAATTATACATGCAAATACAACTCTTGATTAAGCAATAGTCAATTTCTTGAACAATAATTCACCACTTAAGCAATATCAATCAAGGAACAAAAATTATATGTTCAAAATATTAATTAAAACACATATTCTATGATTAAAATACTCCAAAATACCAACTAAACTAACACAAATCTTATATAATTTCTTTAAACTTTTATAATCATACTTTAAACTTCCAACAATTTTACACATATCTATACCATCATATTTTAACATATACATCATTTTAACATTCATACAAAAAAAACAGTATGTCTACTATTCCATAAATCTAGAACACCATAAGTTGTCAACTATATAGATTACTAGAATTCGTTAATCCTTACACTGTTAACATGTCTCCTTAATCATAATCTAAAAAGAAAGAAAAAAAGAGGAGAACATTTGTTGAATACTATCTAAAATCACAAATTTGTTTCAACTATCTTCATAGAAGCACAACAATTCATTTATGGGGTTGAGTTAGGCTTAAAGTGGACTTTGTAATAAACAATATATTTTTTCACTTTTTTTTTCATTTTTATCCTTCTTAATTAATTATTTTTTATTTTATATCCAATAAAATAAGATAAATTATGTTAATTGGCATTTTTTAATAAAAGAGTTGAGAAACTGTCCTTTTATTTAAGAGTGAGAAATGAATATGATAACATTTATAGATGATGGTCCATCAAGCTTTCTGAACTAAAGAAAGTGACCATTCCAAAATTGAGAGTTGATAAGCTGTCTCAATAAAATCAATTTCGTAATTTAAATTGGGCAATAAATGTAGTAGATATGGTTTTGTTACCCTTCAAATTAAAAATGAGAATTGACAAAAAAGTTCTAGTTGTTTTCACTCCTTCATATCAAGAAAAAAAAGAGGAAATAACACAGTGCATAGAATTGTCTTAACAAAGGCGTCCTTTTCTTTTTTTTAAAACTTAAAAAGAATGAGTTGACAAACTATCTCAACTAATTCTTTGAAAAAAAAAGAGAGGTTGCATAATGGAATTAATTGCTTGAAAAATGTCAAATACCAATTCGTGTTTGACAATGAATATATATATATATATATATATATATATATATATATATATATATATAATAGCTATTTTTTATAGATTAAAATAGAGTCTAACTTTATTTAGTTTTTCATCATTTTCATTCTAACCCTTAATGAAAACCGAAGGTCTATTCAAAGTGGCCCTTAAATTTTAATTAACAGTAACCCTTTATATATTTGATTGGATTAGAAGATGAAAAATGAAAAAAAAAAGTGAAAATGAATTTGTTTAAATTGAGTAAAAAAAAGTAAAGAATTATATAAATTTTTATACTAATAATTTTAATATTATTTTGAATTAATTATTTATTATTATAATAGAAAAACAAATCATAATTTTATGAATGCCCCAGACTATATGTATCTTTATGTACATTTCCTTCTTTCTTCTTTCTTCGTTTTCTCTCATTCTAAAAAATTATATATGTAACTTTCTCACTTCTTTATCATCATTTTCGTATCATTCTTCACCCTTCAACTTCTACCATATTCTCCCCAAATCAATTGAAACAAATAATCATTAGAAGAAGGTACCTGCTTGTGTGATTGAAATAAAAGAAATCCTTTTAGTTGTTGATAGGAAAAATTATCAGATATATAGTTATAAAAATATTACACATATGATAAAACATTAACAACTTATTTTTCTTTATAATTAAGTATATATGTTCATTTAAAAAACAATTTTGATTCTCTGAAAGTTATTTTGATCAAATTTTATGTTTGTTGATGATTTGTAGAGCTTGTTTAATTTATACGCTAAGATATATGTTAAATCTAAAGTTATGTTGGGTTTAAGTCAAGTGTTTAACACATGTAGTAGAATTTTGTCTCAAACTATAAACGTGCTTTTAAATTTTTGTTAAAATGTTTGTTTCATACTTTTATAATCAAATTGTACTTGCGTCAAAGTTACGACTTGTTTTCTATAAAAAAGAGTTTTTGTCACTGCTTTGAAGTGAAATCTCATTTGGTATTATTCACAAAAATAGATCTATGTATAGTTTATTGCTTTAACCTTCATTATTTCAAAATCACTTTTCGGTCAAAACACACTTTTGACTAAAATCAATTGTAGAAAATCAACTTAAATTAATTTTCAAATTGTAAACCATGGGCATACTTAGTTGATAAGTGATCCAAACTGATAACATGAGGTAATGATGAAAGGATTTTAAGATTCTTAACTATCTTCCTTTACAAATGAAAAGGGTGATGCTAAATGCATAAAAATAAATATTTGTAAATTTTTATAAGTGAACACGATGGCCCATCATATAATGAATGTTGTGTGTTTATTTCTGTTGTAGAAGATAGTCATGTGAGAAAAAGATTTTGAAAGTATTATTATTGTTGTAAGAGTAGTTGTTGGAACTATTATTGTTGACAATAAAGATAATCTCAACTAGAACATTTTAATTTAGTCAAGAAATAAGAGGAATTTTAATTGAGTTTTTTTTCTTATTTTTGTATGTGTGTATTTTATCCTTTACATGTTCTCATGTTTATGTATGATCTTGTTTTCAGTATTTTTTAATAGAAGTAATAATGTGCCGCAACCTATTATGAAAAACGTGAGACTAACTCACTATTTTTGTCCGTTGAACCATTTAGACTCGTTCCGCATAACTCGTAATTTGTAGGGGGTCAATGACAGAACAACTAGTTTACAAGTCTGCATAATAATAAAAATGGTATTTCTTCTTACACCTCCTCAAATTTTTTTGCACCCTATCAATTCCAGAAATTGAATTCCAAAACTCAAAATAGTTGTTTTAGAATTTTAAAGGTAAAATAGGTGTACTAGAAAATTATTTTAAAATATTTTTGTTCTCTTCTAAATTTTCATTTCCATAATTAAATTTTATGTTATGGAAATTAAATTTTGGAATTGGTGAGGTACAAGAAGAAATACCTTAATAAAAGTACAAAATTTTCTCCTCCAAAATTTATTTTCTATATATATATTATAAGTGAATTATTATTATTTTTTTATAAAATCTTAATTTTTTATGCAACTGTCGTGCAAACTCACTAACTATTCCTTATATGAAGCGGACCAACCTTACTAGTAGACTATTAACATCCCTATTTCTCAATATTAAATATTAATTTTTATTTAAAATCATGGAGTAGTGATAAATAAAAATAATTTACGGTGAAGGTAATCTATATCTTGTTAAATTCAAAGATGAGTTAGATTCAAATTTATTTTTTAGTAGTAAAATTTGCTAAATTTATTCTATCATTCATTAATTCACAAATATCTAATTTTATTCTTGATATATCTCTATCTGAACAGGGTGTGAGGTCATTTTTCACATGTGGCAGACCCACATTTGTTACTTGTAGAAGGCATATATCAGAAGATGGATAGAGCTAACAACTATGTAGAGCAATTGGCTACAAAAACTATCACTGTATATAATCAAATTTTTTGTTGGTTAGCTTCTTCCTAGTACACGTGCTAACTCACATTCACGTGTCCTCCTATTTTGATTCAATGTATCAGTTCAACTTATTTATTAATATGATTCTGTGATTGCATTTCTATTTATTTTTCAAGCTTATATAGGGTTTTGGACAACTTGTAGGAAAATAATGTTGCAAAATTTTGAAACTCTGGGTAGAAATTCTGAAGTAAGACTTGCTATTAGAATCAATATGATTTTTCTTGTTTTTGTTATCACAATTTTGTTGGACACTTACGAAATTCACACTTACCAAGATACCTATTTAGAACCCTGAATACCAAATTTATCTCTTTTTATCATTAATTTACTCTGCAATATAAATAATTTAAAATAAATTGATATTATTTGAATATCTCTTTTCACTTTATCGATACTAATTTTAAATGCTATCCTTTTTTACTTTTACTAAAACTTGTGTATTTTATATATTTTTTAGGCTTCTTTGTTATAATAAATAAATTAAAATTTAATTAAAAAGAAGGAATTGATTGTTTTTAAAACGTTTTGCTAGTAGGCAGTTGGCCCAAAATTGAGTTAACGGATGTTTCTTTCTACACCCCTACATTTTTCCTTCCTTCACCCGTATATTCTTCAAAATATTCAAATTATTCTTGACAGCTTTGTGTGATTCCCGAATAGGTGTATTCCATAATTAAAATGTGTTCTCAAAAATCACTTCAAAATATTCTTTCTAGAATACAATTTTCTTAGAATGGTAAATCTGGAATTCAAAAAAATGTATTCCATATACGTTTCGGAAACATTTTGGAAGAATAATCAAAAGTCATTTTTAAAAGGGATAAAATAATTTTTTTTCCATAATGAGGAGTGCAGGGAGAAAATTATTGGGGCGCAGGAAGAAACATCCTGACTTAAGAATCTGTTCGCGTTCTTTTTATCAGGCTTTAGTTAGCTTTATACTCTGTTTCGCCAAATATAGAAAGATAATACTAAATACACCCCTTTTTTTATTAACATACACTCATCTTCTTTTTCTTGTTTTAGTTCTCTTATTCGCTAATTATTTCCATTCAGTCATTGAGAAACAATTTATTTTAATTTTAAAAAAATAAATGATAACAAAAACTCATGAGAAAATAACCCATTAGATAAGAATAAACTTATCAAATTCTAACATACTCCCTGTAAGTATACTCAACTTTATAAAATCATATAAAACTGATTTGTATTATAACATTCATTTATATTTATATTACGAAATATTAAGATAAACTTTATAAAACTGATTTTTAAAATAAGCTTTCCACTCGTTTATATATAATATTTTTATCAGTTAATGTACTTTAGAAACTCCTACATAAAACTACATAATAAATAATTCGATAACGAATAACTTAATCCGTCCAATTAAAATAGACTCTAAAATAACTCTATTATGATAAGCTGACTTTATTAGACAAACCATCTTTTAATACACAAAACAGCATAAAAAACGAAAATAAAGTTCATTCTGAAACCTATTGCTTTCAGTTTTTGAAATTAAGTTTGTATCAAGATATATCCTGTTTGGCTTGGTAAATTACTAGTTCAGGTATTGAGAGTATACAAATTGTGGTAACTTCAGTTTAATCATGAAGAGTAGTTCTTATTTTGTTTGCATTGCCTAGAAGTATCTGCTTTTTAAGGAGATGCCAAAAGGTTCGTCATAAAAGATGGCATCAGTGATATCTATTGGCCTGAAATGTAAAAGGTGTGTGGACTTTTCTGCAAATTTTCATTGCATGTCCATAACATCAACTAATAAACGAGTCCCATTAGTTGTCTTTGTGTCCCAACTAAAACGTAGTCTGCAATAGGAGTTACAACAACATAAGTCCTTTGCTACATATATCTACATACTTTTCTAGTGTCAAGAGAAGATGCTATGATCCAACTATTCTAGGCCCGTTTAAGCTGTTTCAAAACCATGGATTATATATACATAGCAGCCAGGACAAAGCCATTATAAAGAGAAAACTGCTGAATGCATAGACATGGCCTCAGAGCAGAAATAACCCATCTACAAGTAGACTAGTAGAGTTACTCGGATTCCATTTTAGTGGACAATAACCATCCCAATCCATCTGAAATGAAGGATCATTTGGTGCTTTTTCAGTCATTTTAAGAGCTAACAGTCATCTGCCTCAGGATGCAAAGTTACATGGTAATCACCACACATACTAGACCACTTCTCTTCCCTGGTATCTTCGGTTTTCTGCTGTTTACTGTGGCTAACCATTGCTTCCTTGATTTTTTCTTTGTTCTTCTTGCTTTCCTCCACATATGGCTGCATGAAAAGTTATCAGAAATGCAAAATTCCATGCAACCCCATTGGGGCATAAGAAAAAGAACAAGGAATAATTTTCAAGAATAGATACTATGCCAACTTCTATATACCTGTTTCGCAATATCAGACATAGTCCTCCATGAATGAATAGCCATACTTAGTATTTTTCCATCTAAGGCCTCATTACAAGTTTTCAACCGTGCACATTCATGCTTGAGGAATATCTGATATGCAGTCTTTCGTCCCACCGGGGCACCTCGGCGTTTCTTTTTTTCTTTCGAAGGTGTTGGTAAAAACACAGGCTGTTGCACATACCCGGGCCCTGCTAAGTTGGAACAAAAAGTATTGCATAAGCATCTCTAAAGTCACAAGAGATCACTACGTTACTGAAGAAAACTAATTCATTTATATCTCAAAACATGGAAAGATTTTAGCCAATCAACAAACCTGTCATGTGGCAAGAGTATTGCTTGGACATTTCCGTGGCCTTCTTCTGATCATCTTTACCATCCATTGTATGAGGCAAACTTGCATTTGAGATCCTCTTCTTCCTAAGTGGACCTTCTAATAAAGAGGAAGATGTGGAAAGGGAGAAAAAAAAAAGGGCCCTTAAGGTTAATCAGTACATTTTCAGCCAAAAACCAAAGTGTAGCAAAAACATCAATTAAAGAAGTTGCTCAAGTGTCTTGTTTTATATATGTCCAAGCAGTAAATGTATGCAGAAACTGCCAAGAACATCCCCTTATATCAAACTTATGCGTGAAGTGCCAGACTGAATTTATATCTACTTAAATAACAACAAATAATAGTAGGTCTCTTGGGCTAACCTTCGTTGCTGATAGATATGGGAACTTGCTTTACAGGACTTCTGTAGAAGTACAATTGCTCAAACTGGTAGAGAAGATGTGAGTAAAGCCTTTCAACTTGAGCACATAACTGCACACTATTCCCTTCCAATTTCAAGGCTATGACAACTTCACCCCACTTCTTTTCTCGACCAACCTGAAAAAAATCAAGAGAAAATCCACGACATTAACATCATAAAAATTAGAGATAAATCATGCAAAGATATATAACTAATTTAGCCTCTCTCTGTTACAGAACCACGACTGATTTGGATAAATAAACTCCACAAGCACAAAGAAGCTTCAATACAGACAAAATAACATACCAAAACAACTAAAAAACTTGATGTCAATTAGGATCACACTCCCACAGGGTAATGCAATATACATACCTGGTGATATCCTCCTCTTCTTGTCACCTCCAGGTAAAACAGGTACAAGTCCAGCAATGTTTCTCGGACATTGAAACTGCCAAGTAGAATTGGATTATAAAGCATTATTATTCAAACCTTTCATATTTCACATCATCACCTTTCCCCACAGTTATCTATTAAATAACACAACAATTTCATGTTGAACTAACAACACATGTAGATGTAGACTAAAAAATGAGATAAAGAACAACTGTAAGGCAAACAACAAGTACCAACTCGCATACCTTGACTGAGACAAAACAGATAATAATTTTGTGTTAGTAAGGTGGTGATTGTTTTTGTTCATGAGAACGATCATGAAAAAGGGACAGCTCAAACTGGAAAAACAGGAAGCACCCACTAAAAAAAGAGTGAACTTTCTTTGCATGCAGTATGAGCAACCAAACAAGAAATATGATTTGAGTGTTTCACCACCCCATCAGAGAAATAAAATGAAAAATGGGAAGAGCATTAAGGATATATAAAAAGAAGAGGAAGCTAGAATGTTGTTGAGTGAGTGAAGTGTTGGTTTTATAGAAGCAGAAAAACTCACACGAGAGTGAGGCCAGAAGAGTCCAACAAGTCAAAGAGTTTATCATAGAAGCTGTCGGAGTCATCAGCCGGAGAACAGTGTTGTTTGTGGGAGCCAGCAGAGGTTGCAGTGGAGGAAACATTAAGAAGGCCCTTGAGATGGGTCTGGAATGGCAATGGAAGCGTTATCTCCTCTTTCTTCTCCATGTTTGAGGAGGCAAGCAAGGAAGCTAAGGGTGAAACACGAACCCCCACCTACTTCAAATTAACATGGAGATCTTATGCCTTTGCGACAGCTGCACGCAGTACGTGGCGTTCCTATTTTTACCCATCAAAATTTCAACGGATAAATATGATTTTGGTGCATTTCACTGTTTCTATTTTTGGTTTTGGTTCTACCCATAGTATAAAAAAATTGGTTTTTCGGTCATCTAATTTTAATTTTTTTTTAGTAGAAGTTATTAGTTAATATAATTCTACCCATACTTTAAGTGTAGAGTCATGACAAACAAATAATAAAGTTTTAAACAAAATATATATTTAATATTTAAGTTAATATAATTTTCCAAATCTTATTATTTATTATTAAAAAAAAGTGGCATTTTTACCTTTTAAGATTAATTAAAAAATTATATAAAATATGAGTAAATCATGCTTTAAATACGGATTTTAATCAAGAAGATACATTTAAAATATAATTTTGTAATCATCTTATTTAACAAAATACAGCCTTCCGTTGATTTATTTTTAGTGGAACCCATATTTTAATATAAGACTTCAATTAGAGGAAAAAATAAAATTGTATTTTAAAATATAGCCATTTTTATATTAAAAATCATGTTTTAAAATATAATTTTTCATTAGGAGTTGTCTTTTAAAAAATACAACTACCCACATTCGTATTTTTTTAAATATCATTTTTGATAAATTGTAAAAATCCGGAGATACTCTATCAAAAGTTTATAAGAAAGTATTTCTAACTATTCACAATTAATATACACAATAAAAATTCATTTTATCTATCACTTAACTTTTAAAATGAAGAAATTAGGTTCAACAATAACAAAAATAATAAATATTGCCAAATATTGAAGAAATAATACATGAGATATTAATAATAATTTCTTATATAAGTTAATATATTTAGTGGAGTGTGTATTTTTTTTCAAATTTAAGTTATATATAAGATTTATGGAAATTAATTTACATAATTAACATATAATAATTAACTATTTTAACACATTATTCTATTCAATGGTAACACATTATTCTATTCAATGGTAAGTAATAAAAGAAACATACATGCTAGCGTCTTGATTTTAACTATTAGAATATATGTTCTATATATTTTTCTATTAAGCTTAAAAAAATTATAATTAAAACTTAAGAAATACAAATATTTAATATATAAGGTTCAAAAGAACATCTTAAGGCTTTTAAAATCTTCAATATCGGTATGATCATCTACTCGTGTACATAGTACTGTCATCGCATTTCACAATACACAAAAAAAACAAGGGTAAACCCGTGAAAACAAAAATTTATAATATACACAATTAAATCAAAATAGAAAACTGAATTACAATGATCAATTTCTCAATTATTCAATCTTTAAATCCCAACATAAAATAATCAAATAGATCTCACGTGCATCTACACATACAGGATATTCAATCAACAAAATAACATCTAATGTATTTCGAAATACCCCTATTAAGTAAGTCTTACTAGAGACCGACACCTGATCCAAAGATTACCAGGGAATCTAATAGAAATGATTATGATAAGTTCAATACAACCCAAACCGTGCATCTCATATGTCACGGTGTGCATGAACTTCCCCATAACAGGAGGGAACCCATGCTTTTTATAACAGGTGTCAACAGTGTGACCAAGACGATTACAAAAAGTGCAGACTTTTCTAGTAAAAGAAAACTTTGAGGTTTTAATATTACCAGGAAAACCCACTTTG
>Ga0123342_1001627_pt1 | contig 37724 bp, 15 predicted proteins | sample Turbeawhitnodule_FD_89960 | JGI IMG/M metagenome (GOLD analysis project Ga0123342, IMG submission 89960) | Root nodule microbial communities of legume samples collected from Mexico - Turtle bean Mexico white nodule | ecosystem: Host-associated > Plants > Roots > Nodule | place: Mexico: Nepantla...
AAAAAAAAAATATTTTTTATAGAGAAAAATAAAATATTATATAAAAATATTTATATTATAAAAAAATATATATATATATATATATATATATATATATATATATATATATATATATATTAGTAATTCAACCTTTAAATGTTCTAAATTATTTCTTGGATCAGATCTAAATTTTACAAAACCTTCATTTATATTCATCTACTTTCATTTTTCAAATATACAAGTAAATATTTAACTATAAATAACCGCTTTATTTAAAATTTATGCACAGTGCCAAAGTATTTAAAAGATACATTATTGAAATTTAATATACTTTCACTTTATTATACTTTTAATTGCTATTTTAAATATTTTTTGTTGTTGTGTCCATTGAATTTTGTTAATATTTATCTTTTTCATTTAAAAATGGACTGACCATTAAGTTCTTTTAACATAAATTAAAAATAAGATATAACTGTTAGGTCCTTAAAACGCTAACATGTCTAATATACATTTACACATATAAACATAAACATATCTAATAAATTAAATATATAGTAATTAATTACAAAGTATTTAAACAAATATGTTTTAAAAACAAAATTGTAAATCTGATAGGAGTGTTTTAAAAGCATCATTTTTTAACAAAATACATAATATCACAATTTATGTACATAAAAACCCAACTCTATTTTATTTACTATTGTATTAAAACAATTATGAGCATCATACTCACAGTAAAATAAAAACAAAACATTAATAAATGTACTTTAATTCAGATATAAATTCATGTAAATGTTCATATTATATCATTTTCCATCAACATATATGTTAAAATTGATGTTAATGTGACACACATGATAAAGCCTTCAAAAAAAAGAGACAAACTCTTTATCCAAACACGCAATATAAAGAATTAAGATTGAATTGTTGTGACTTAGAAGACAACATACACACTAACAACCATAAGATAAGAAAGACCACATTTGACTTAACATAAATATAACTTAAATCATATATTTAGTTTAATTTTCCTTAAAAATTTTGAATTATGTTTATATTCTTTAAATTTCATTCCTTAACTTTAAATAAAAATTAATTGAATTAGTCTTATATAGAAATATTTTATATGTTAAATAATTATTTTATACAACTTAAATATAATAATAATATTTTAAAGATTTTTTAGTAATATTACATAAAGTTTTAATATTTTTTTCCAAAATGCTAACAAATTTGTTAAATATAATAATAAAAATAATATTTATTTAATGATAATATACCAAAATTAAAATATTCTTTTATTATATATTACAAATATATTATATTAATAAATTTAATAATTTTTTCTAAAAAAAAAATCTACTACTAATATATTTATATAAAAAAAATCATAACATTATTTTAGTCGATTTTAAATAATTAAAAAATACATATTAAATCTATTAATATATTCAATAATTTATTTTTTAATATCATTTACTTAAATTGTAAACATTTAGTGTTTACTTTTATTGTTTAAATTAAAACCCTTAGATAACAATTAAATAATTATATTAATTAAAAAATATTTTTTTTGTATTTATTGAATAAAAATTAAATACTTAAATTAATTAAAAATATTATATATATATATCCATATATTTAAAAATTAAATTAAAACTAAAAAAGTTTTAAAAATAAAATAATCATTATTTAAAAAAATTGTTGTAAAAATTTAAATAAATAAATATTGAAATTTCGGTTCTTAAAATATTTATATTTATTGAAGAAAAAATAAATACTTAAATTAATATAAAATATTAAAATGTCTATTCTATAAATTTTAATTCAATCTAAAATATTTAAAAATAACTAAAACATTTAAAAATAATTTTTAAAAATAAAAAAGGACTGAAGAAGAAACGATATCTCTTTCATAAAAGTTTGAAAATTTGATATAATTGATTTCTCACTCTTAACAGTTCGGATATATTTAAGTAAATAGAAACAGAGATAGATTATTTAAATAAAAATATATAAGAGAGTAAATTAAAAAATAAAATCTTCAAATAATATCAAAGAAAATGAGAAACAAAAAATACAGGTATCAGATCATAACACGAACCGGCATGGCCCAAATTGGAATGATACTCGAAACCGAAAATTTTGCGTACACCCCAGGTTGTCATCCTGCACCCCCCATGGGATGAAAATACAGTTTACCCTTAATGAAAAAAAAAGTAAGTGTTCTAATCAAGAGAGATGTCTCTTTATTATAGCATATATTTAAGCTAGAAATAGTGGTTTCTAGCCCTAAAGAATGTTGTGTCTAATGGATCAGTCTTCGTCGCCTTTTATCTCAGTCTTGCTCCTTTCTGTTTTCTAGTCACATTTAATCATAATAACTCTAATCCCGCATATTTGTCAATTCCCATGATCTCCGTCACATCCTTCCTATTTGAAAGAAAATATGAGATATCTCGTAATTGCTATGATTAAGAATAACTCGCTCAAAAGCACTAATGAGCTCAACTCATGACTCAACAACCCCTCAGCCTCTGACGTAAGGCAATGAGGCTTAAAGAATCCTTGGAAACTCACCAACCCTTCATCTTGTATGAGATCGACCCATGACCCAACAGTAAGTAAACCTTTTTCGTAGCAGCACCCTCTCTTCTTCTTTTTTTATCTTCTCATATCCACCATTCTCTTCTCTTTATGCTTCATTTTTGTGTTGGAAAGCACTTTCATACCCGTTCGGTGAAGATCTAATCTGCTTTGGATAGTCACTATCTCGTTGTGTCAATTATAGAGGTTGGTAAAAATATACCTTTGACATTTTCACTTATATAAGATTAGATAATCCATAAAATTTACAAATTACATCATTTGAAACATGTTATGTTTATAAAATACACTACAAATTGCACAATCTATAACGTATTTCTAGATTCATAAACATTTTTTAGATTGTGCAATTCAAAGTGTATTTGGAAAAAATAACATATTCTGGATTGTGCAATCCGAAAGGTATATCTGGGTCTAGAAATACATTTCAGATTGTACAATTCAAAATATATTATTTTTTTCCAAATACATTATGCATTGCACAATCCAAAAGGTACTTTTGGATATGAAAATATGTTCCATATTGTGAAATCCATAGTGTATTTTTAAAATATAATATGTTGTGGAATGTGTAATTCGGAGTGTATCCAAAATGTGTTTGTTGTTATAAATATTATTTGTAAATTTTATTTAACTTTGGTTTTTGTTAATATAAGAATTATGTTGCAAACAGAGTTATGTTAGAATAAGAGGTGGTGCATCTTAAGATGATGGTAGGCAGGAGACCTACGACATCAGTTCGAATAGGAGATCATGAACAAGTTCGTCATGCAAGTTTTGGTAATGTGATGGATGCACCTGGAGGAGGACATTTTCAGCAAGAAAGATTCCTTAGAGGACCTCCAGATTGTTCTTTATTAGTAAGTTTCGTTTATCATGTTGCTTTGAGATTATGGGAGGGTGAGTTAAGAATAAAAAGTTGTAGTTCATTGTTGTATTGGTCATGATGACATTATTTTTAGTTACAAACATCCATGTTTTTGTTAGGATCATGGAGAATTAAAATTGGTCTCACATGGTCGCAAATTAAGTAAATTTGGGGGACCTCGTCCTCAAATTGAGACATTTATGTTTAATTCAGGATTGTTGTTATTGTGCAATATAAGTGATAAGGTGAGTGATAAGAGATTGATTTCAGTCTTTGTGGAGAAGTGATGTCAAGACACCAACACACTTTCCACCTTCTGGTTGGTGAAATAACGATAATGGATTATGTGTCTTTGTTGCTCCTTATCCTCATTTTGGGGCAATTTTCTACATGTCTCAATGAAATTATTCAGTGCAACTTCAACAATTTTGGTTGAGTTATTGAGGATTGACTTGGATGATGCCACCTCAGAGATGAGACATTGTTAGGGTGCACACATAAAACTTACTTGGTTTCAGGAGGTATCTGAGGAGTATTGCATTCGTCATACTTGAGAGTGTGATGTAAGAGTTTATTTGTTGCATCTAGTGGGATGGACAATATTTTTTGACAAGAGTGAAATATCAATTTCTATGTTGTATTTGTTGTTGTTCAGCAATCTATGAATGTGTTGTGGATACTTGTGAAGAGTTGCAACACTAACCCACATGTATGACCAATTAAGAATGCACACTTTGCCCAGACTAATCAATTGGGTGGTTATGTAACGATTATACAAGTAAATCATACACATAATTAATGGAAGTTACATTTATTATCATATGAATACATAAATATTGTTGTGTTGAAATTATAACTAACATGGATGTATGAGCACTTGTTAGACATGGGAATGAGAGACAAAAATCCCACCTATCAGGAGGTTCATCCACGAGCATAATGATATATTAGTGTACGAAAAAATTACATTTTTGGCATTGTGCGAGATCCATTCACATGTTATGACCCACGTTGTGGTTATTTAGAGTCTATATGAAGACCATTGATGCAGTAGATAGTTCAAGTTGATATCCTTATTTTTTATATACATCCATATTGGTATGTATGTATGTATTGACATTTAATCGAGTGTGTTGTAACAATATGAATATGAGGAGATGATTCCTCCACCTCCCATGCCATATGGCGATGGAGTTTTATTCCTTATAGATGACAAATAGTTACACTTTCGTGTCCACCTCGTCATGACATTGGCTTCTCCTGCATCTGCGGAATACATGCATTGGTTCAAAACTGTGTCACACCCATATATAGTTTGTGGTGTATAGAAAGATCAACTGAGTGTACCACCACATTATCGCGCTTGTAGTGAACAGGTTGAAGACACAAACCCCACATATTATGTTGTTCAATATATGCATTTTTTATTATTCACCACAAATTTCGTTTTCACAATGACATTTATAAATGTCATTTCAATAAATATAGGTATATTCAAATGGATCATCAATACATATTTATATTAAACATAACGTGATGGTTGAGGTGACTATTTATTTTAAACATTCTCGTTCTACGCAACAAATGTAAAAGACATAATACTTAGATTTTTATATGTCTTATTTATATTCATATTTTTTTAATTTATGTTTTAATTATACATCTTTTTATGATAAATTTTAATTTAATTTAACAATAATGTTATTTTTTTAATTTTATTTAAGTTTTTTTCTGTTTTTTAATAATGTTCATTTTCAATGTATATTGTACATTTTAAAATGTAATTTATACGGTACAATTTAAAATGTAAAAGTTTATAAATATTAACTTTCGATTCTATAATTTATTTATGAATTTTATAATTCAAAATAATATCCACATTTTAAAATTAAAAAATCAAAAAAGATAATTTTAATATTTAAAAAAATATAAAGATACAAGAGAAAACACATGGGAGTGCAGATAGAGTTTGCCAAAATAATTTTTAAAAAAAAAATGATACGCTTAAAAAGAATCTTCAAGTCCAGTTTTGTCACGTCTCTATATAAATAAATAATCCAATTATATGAGTGTACTTTTAATAAAAGTTATATAACTATCGAATTATGGTTTTGAAATTTATCTTAAAATGAAAAAAGTTTATTTTACATAAATTATAAATAAAAATTAATTTTTAAAATATTTGGTTTTTCCATACAAAATATATATATATATACATTAATATATTAAAATATAAAGTAAAATAATTATGTTAAATTTATCTATACATATAAAGAAGATTTCTCGTTATAACCGTTTTTTTTATTTACACAATTTTTTCCTGATTCTATACCGTATTTAATATATCTCATCTTATTAGTACAATGTACTCTTTTGTCATTTCATATGAACGGTTTAAAAAAATAAAATTATTTTTTAATTCTTTAAATTATTTTTAATTTTTTTAAATTAATGTTATATGATGCACTAACGGTTGGAAACAGAATCAGTTTTGCAAAATAAAAAACCGAAAAACAAAGATGAGCATAAACCCTACTCTTTTGATTCTTCTATGGGAGGAAATCTCGGAAGCAGAGTGAAGCGGAGAATGGCTCTAAGTTTGAAAAGCAAACGTTGCTCTCCCACCTTGGATCGTGTCGCACAACTTGGAAGTTGTGCGCCTCCACATTGCTGGATTTTCGGAGGTTGAAGAAGTTGTGCAGCTGGAACCTGGAGTAGTGTCGCCAATGACTGCTGGAACGTGGGTTGTGGCTGTTTGGAGCAGTTACATTTTTTTCCTATATAAACAAGGGTTCCCCTCCTTCAGAAATGCATATCTCATTTTCACCTTCTTCATCTTCTTCATAGCACCACCGTGCATCTTCATCTTCTTTTCTCCAATTTTTCACCTTCCACTTTCTCTCTCCTCATTATTTTATTATTATAATTTTTCTGTGTTCTATTTAGGTATTACTCTTTTAAGAGTAACTGGCTAGTTCTGATCCTCGGTAAGTTCCTGTTGTATTTTGGGAGACGCAATACACCGCGGATAAGTCCTTATGGACCGTGATTACTCACGCCTCGGGAAATCAATTTTGTTTGTTTTAAAGCCTATTTTTACTACATTAACTCCTCACTCTTCTCTTACTTTCTTATTTTAAGGCAACAATAAAAATAAAAAGAGCATACTTTCACCCTCACTTCTCCATCCTCACACAAAAACTGACTTATTAAATAAAATAATATTTATTTTCAATCACTATCTGCACTTCATTTCAAACAACTTTATTATTTTGTAAAACTATCATTATTTTTTATTTATCTTAACATAAACACATAAACATCTTACTCTCAGATCTCAAAATCAATGAAAGAAAATAAAAGACTCGAAAAAGACATTGAGATATTAACTTTGACACGAGTAAGACTAATGATAGAGGATGGGAGAGAGGGTGCCAACAAACCTATAGTGTGTGGTCCTAAATGGGAAAAAATGCGCGTCGCAAATTGCATTAACTCCCTTCTTTCGTTTATTTTTTCATTTTATTAAACATAATAAATATATGTATGAGTATATTATTTTAAAATTAGAAGATACGTAAGGTACAATAAGAAAAACTAGTAAATACACTTTTAAGATAAAAATGAACAAGTACTAAATATTTATAGAAATTAAAAATAGATACACTCATATTTACATATTTAGTACAGTTTTAATAATGAATATTGTTTTCTGACTTTATATTTTTTTTTATAGCTCCGTCTTTTCTCTTCTATTCATGCTTCTGTATTTTGACTCTGAACACATTGACAAAGACACAAAAGAGTATACATTTCTCCAATTTCATTGGTCACAGCAATGGAACAGAAAGTGGTAACGTGTCTTTCCCTATCTCGCAATTTAGTTCAAAGACGCAAAATATGTTTCTACCACTCAACGTGATGCTAGTAACCAAATCTAGAACATTAATTAATAAAATAAACACAAACACGTCTAGAACATAAGAAACATTCATCCGCTAATGGAAAATTGGAAACAACATTTGACAAATGATTCAGATCTACTTGTCTTGGAACAAATATTAATGGTTTCAAGATACAGATTTGGATAAACATAGCGCAACTGAAACAGTAAAAATGTTACTTTATATATATGATAACGTTGATTTGTGCTGGCAAGACAATCTTTTATTTTACTAATCAATGTCACATTCCTAACAAATATACTATATTTCAACCTTTCTTCTCAATCCACTCTTCCCTCTCCTATTCATAATCACTCAGATGGGTCACTGATGTCACTTTTTTTTTACTTCTGACATAAAAAGGTTAATATATTTTTTTCATAATATTTATTTTTGCAGAGAGAAAATCATAATGTCTTCAGTAATTATAGTTTCAAACTCTTTAATTAATTTTGAACTCTAGTTATTTTTTATTAAAGATAAAATGTTTATTTATTAATTTAAATAGTATAATTTTAAAGATTACAATAAATCAAAATTATTAATAATTTTTTAGAACAAAAAATAATAATATTTGTATTAAAATTAATTAAATCAACTTCTATAACATAATCATTGTATATTATTTGATATAGCTCGTCACGTTCATTATTACACCAATCAAATTAGTAAAAGAAAAATAGTCTTAATTTCCTTTTGGCAACTAATCTATCCATCTTCGTATTTTTTTTATCTTCATATTTTATTTTATTTACAAAAATATTCTTATAAATATGATGGAAACTGTGGTGTTTCTTTTTCCAAGTAGTGGTGACGATTTCGGTTAATTGTTTGTGGTGATTGATGATCAACGTTGGTAATCGAAGTAAGTTTTATAATTACAAAATTAAAAAAAAAAATAACAAGATACAAAAATATTGTACAAAACTTTTTTTTTTCACTGGAAACGTTACGTATAACGAATTTTTTGGGTAACTCTCACCCACATTGAAATTATAAAATTGTTTTCTCAAATGTTATGACTAGATAAAAATGAAAGTGTTACAACCGAAAAGAAAGATATATGACTCAAAGAGAGATATGAGAGTACAAGTCCAACTCAAATTATGTTTCATTTAAAAAAATTTAAATTTTTTAAAAAAATTAAAACCAACTTTTCAAATATATAACGACATAGATTAAGACCGGTATGAAGGTGCATTGAGAATTTGCATTTGCTTTATTTTCTGTTGTGAATTTGTTTACAGCAAGTTGAAATAGATTATTAAGATATTAAACCGTTCTACTTTAATTTGATTTTATTATAATTAGTTTAATTTTTGTTTTCTTTATCATTGTGAGCTTCGTCATCATATTGTTATTATTAAGAAAACACAGTGTTGGACACAGATATAGTAAGAGTCTAAAACATGCGAGTTCAGTCTACTTTGTCAAAAACGGATCTTTTAACTGGCTTCCCAAAAATGTAAAAAAATAAGAAGAGAGTTTAAGTTTATTATTTATAAAGCTAATTTCAATTGAAAAATGTAATTAAATAACCTAAAATATATTAAAATTTTAATCTATACGTTATTTTAATATAAGTTTATTATTGGTATTAGAGGAATTAAATATATAAAATAAACTAAGTACAATAAATAACCTATATTTTTTAAACATACTACCAACTTTATTAGGTTGATGGGTTTTGTAAGGTTGAGTTAGAGTTACTATAGTTTACTCCTTAATATTGTATCGAAGTCATTTAGAGTCTATCATAAGGAGAGTTTATTCGACTTATCAAGTCATTTGCTATCAAATCACCTATAAATATATAGTTTCACACACGAGTTGATCGTTGTTGATGTGAGAGGAATGTGTTAGAGATCTCACATTGATTATAGATAAAGACATTTCATAGTATATAAGTGAGTATAAACCTTATTTTATGAGTAAATTTTGTAATGTTGAGTTAGACTTAAAGTCTATATCTGTTTAGAAGTAAAAAAATTTCAAATAAAAAATCATTTTAAATATTTTTAAAAAGTAGATAGAAAATACCCTATAAATTTTAAATCTATAAAATAATTTGTCCACTAATGTATTATTTGTGAGTTTTTATTCATAAGAAAATTGATACTAAAATAAATAAAAAAATCTAATAGTTACCTAAACTAGATTTCTTAAAAATTTTAAAATTTGGCGAAAAAAATTCCACACAGCATGTTTAAACTAAAGATGTTAATTAAGTTCAATTTACAAAACATAAAGAAGTGTATATTTATTCATGATGGCAGTCTATAATTTAAAATGTGAGATTAAGAGTAACTTTTTTTTCATTTACTCTTTTTATATAGTTTATACAATTAAAAATAAATTTAAGGTGATAAACTAAAATAACTATTTTTCTTAATAAATGTAAATTAATTCCGTATTTCATATTTAATTACAGAATCGTAATTAGTTGGATTAGAAGTTAGCAAAATCCTCCTTAATTTTCAGTTTATTTTTCCGTAACCCAACTATATATGATGATCATATTCTTGGAAAAGAGCCATCAATGGCATGAAGAGCTTCATCCCTCTTTCACCACACGCTAGTTTTGTGCAAGCTTCACCAATGTTTCTGATTTTAAATTCAAATCGAAATGTGTTCAAACAAAAGACGAAAGAAGAAGTAGCATTGCAATTTTCTTCCATAAAAGAAATGACAGGCATATTTAGTCCCTGCATTTCTATTCACACACACTTACACTTAATTAATCCAAAATATTCGCTTCACGTCTTCTTAATTGATCCAAAATATTCGCTTCCACACTTCAAATTTAAATTTAAATTATGGAACATTGAGAATTTGAAAATATCACAACATTAGTCTTAATGACTTATTATGATACCATTACAAGTTATTATGGTATTATTGGTTAATTAAATAATTAAGAAGTTTATTTAACGCAATAAAATCAGTTTATAGAGTGATATTTATATCTAATTATATATTATAAAATATTTTTATTTACTATGAATTTGAAATCTTCATCATAAATTACGGTTAAACTATTTTATTAAATTTTTTAATGTACGACAAAATATAAGTTACATTAGTGTTGTCATGAACTAGTTAACTAGCATTTCTCGTTTCTAGAAATTATCTTCCTATTGACTTTACAGCAACAAGAAACTTTTGAGAAGAATACGCAATTCATCTGCAAAGAGAGAGAAGAAGAAGAACACGCAAGTGTGAGTAAGAAAGAACAAAGATTTTGGTCGGTAATAATAAGGTGGCCTTTCGGTTAACAGAAAAAAGTCTACATAACAAAAAATGGAAGATGAAATTATTCAGAGATATACATCTCATTTATACAGTAACGTATACTTAATTTATATAAAAATATTTTATGTTTTTATCTTTCTCTATCACACATCTATATTACATCTCACTATTATCTTTTTTTAATTTATGTATTTGCAGTGACTAAGTAATGGTCGAGTATTTAATTATGTATGCAGGGTGACTCTTATGAGGGCTGTTTGGTTGTCGATAGTAAACTAACTTTAAAGCTGCACTTAGACGTGGAATGACTATTTTACCATATTTTTCTGTCCAATATTATGTGGATTGACATGAATTCCACCATTAATTTATCTAATATAATACTTTCTTGTTTGTTGATTCACTCACTAAATAACTTACAAATTTCGTATGAAACATATTGTTTGGAATAGTATATCCAACCAATCATACTCTTCATATTAAGTTGTAGGGACTCTAAATTATAGTATTCCTAAAATATTATTTTTCTCATTTAACTAGGTCATTCAACACACGTTAAACCATATTTAATCGTACAGGTTAGACTAATTTTTAACCTCGAACCAATTAAACGAAATGACTAATTTTGTAACTCAATTAGAGAACTCACTAATTTGCAAAACTATAAACCTAAATACAGTATCAAGATATAATCATGAATACTAAATTTTTTATTAATATCAAATATATTCAAACAAATAAAATAAACTAAGTTTAACTTTTATTCTATCCAAATTTGGATTTAAAAGAGTACACAAGTTATTTTTCTTAATCGGCAAAGAAAAAATAATAATGGAAACATTTTAGGAATACTTAAGTCTTATTAAAAAATTCAGAAAAAAATCATAGAAAAAGTTTCTCATCCAAAACATGTGTGTGCATAACATGAGAAGTACTATATAGCATGTCCTTTGATGAGATGTACACACAAAGAGCTTAAAGCAATTAAAATAGAAGTTCTACCAAAATAACAAATGAATTTTGTATCATTGAGTATGCCTTACTACCACAAATGCTAGATTCCTAGCACAAATCAGAAATCATACCTTTTGGATTTAAATTCTTACAACATTCTCTCTTGCTCCGAACTATGATGCAGTAAACCTTATGCCAGCATCCACCATGTAGAACTGGTAGTAAATTAGGTTTTAAAATATACTTTAAAACAAACAGAATTGATTTCTCGATGTGTGAGTAATCACTGTTCGTAAAAATTTATTCGCAGTTTATTGCGCAAGTCTCCAAGAATACAACAAGAACTTTTCGCTAATTTTCGAGGATCAGAACTAGCAAGTTATTCTTAAAAGAGTAAGAACCCAATAAACCCATAAATATAAGAAAAATATTAAATGTTGAGAGAAAAAGAGAGAAAACTGAAAAGGTGGTAGGAAGAAGAAAGTGATAGGATGGAACCCCTCTTTATATAGGGAGAGGAATCAAAGATTTTTTTCCATCTCCATAACTTATTTCAATTTGTTGTTGCATCTTCAGAATTGAATTTATTTTGTTGTTGCACGTTCATAACTGCATTTGACATCTTCTTCAATCAACGTTCTCCAAAAGCTTCCGCAAGACCAGGCACCGTGGGTTCACTAACCGCTTTTCTGTTTCTTTGCAATATTTGTTTTTTGTTTTACAACAGATCTTCCCATCTAAGTCCTACATACTTCCCTTATCACCAATAGTGGTACAAAGCAATAACATTTCCCAACCACACATAACAGGGTAAAAACATGTATGCAATACAAAACAAAGTTCATGATTTAGAGCTTGTACAAGAATTAGAACAATAAAACTAATAAGGTAAACTATCTAATTGTTCTCTGTATAGGGTTTAGGATCCAATCAGAAAGTGATAAACTAATGTGTGACAGTTTGTTTTTCATCTACATCCAACTCTAGAGTTGAGCTAAGTGCAAAACTTCCTCAACGTCAAATTTCTCTTGTTTGACGACCACTTTGTTCCTATGATCACATAAACTTCAAATCATTGCAATCTACACTTCTTCAAACCAAGTTTTGTTTTTGACTCCCATGAAGAAAAATGAAATTTGTCAAAGTGGCACATGAGGTTCTCATGTTGGACAAACTAAATATCTATCAAGAATGTCCAAACAAAAAACGTCACATTACATTATATAAATAGATGTTGGACTGACTCATTATATTATTGGATAAATGACATATAGTGATATATAGAAAGATGCATTTTCTAACCAGATTCACTCTTGTGCGAATTTTGTCCAATAAAATCACCAACGATAATATTTAAGTATAAAGAAAAGATTTTATAAACCAAAATTGTTTGAAAAATTGTTATTTTCATTGTTAGTGTGAAGAATCCCATGACTTAATTGATAAAACTCCATTTAAATAAACAAAAGTTAGTATATGACACCATTTAAATAAACTCATCAATGTTTATAGAAAAGACAAATAAGGTTAATATTAAGTTTTATACATGAATATTTTCCAAAACATTCTCATTTAACTTTTTTTTTATATGTATATACGTATCTTAATTAAAAGACAGGAAGATTAAGTTAAAAGCTAATTCAGAAGTAGTGAGGCGATATTATATAATAGTAATTAATGGGATGAGTCACATTCAATTGTATGTAAAGATTAGAAGCAAATAAGAGATATAGTTTCATTGCAATTTGAATGTGTGAGCAAAGCAGTGGGGTCATGCAATTGGTACAACTAGTAACTAGCATCCAACATGGGTGGTTTTGTCTCTAGAATGAAAATGGACACATACATACACCAAAATCATCATCCTACTCATCTTCTTCCAATCAGAAACAAAGATAGATGATGGGTCCTTGCTGTCCAGTTATTATTATTATAATATATCCCATATACTAAAATCCACAATAATTTCACATATTCTTCCATCAATCCAATTAGATATCTAATATTTGACTTGAGGGAAGGGAAATTTAATTTCGATTAATTATCTGCTGATAAAACGACATCATAGATAGCAGAACAGAACACTCATGTCGGTGTTTCAATAATTCTAGAACAAAATATAAATAATGAATCCAAAGTCTTTCAATTGTGTGAACAGCATACATTTGACAAAAGATGGATATTTTAATAGAAGCAAGAGAAGAAAAGAAGCATACCTTTGTTTTTTAAGATTAAACTAGACGGTGACATTTTATTTAGGATTCAAAATTTTGTTATGCAGTTGAAATCCTCTTCCTTTTACGGAACTTTTTTCTTAATTTTTTATCTCAAAATTCAAAAGTTGTGCAGCTTGAAGGGAAAAGACAAACACAGTGAAGAGAACGAAAAGATAAAATGTTACAAAAAATGCAAAAGTGGTGGAGCATGTGCGAAGCCATTTCTAGATAAAAATATACTACATCTATTTATATGTTAAAATAGGATTGAATATTTAAATAATACATTTCTATAAATTATATCATTTTAGAAAATAATTTAAAATTTAAAAGAATACATGTTAAATTTATTTTAAATGGAAAAATTGGACAATTGCGTTTAAATTGAGTAATTATACATATATTTTATTATATAAAAATTGTTTTTATTTATTAAAAGTTAAAATTGTTTGATTAAGAATTACAACAACAAAAATTATAAAAAAAAGTAACTTATAAAAAGGTGACATCTGTTTTATATCATGATATAAATATTAAAAGTAAATATAAATTACGTAAAAAGATGTTTTCCTAGGAATCCATACTGTTGTTACGGAATGAAAATTTCCTTTTTATTATTATCTTAATTTATAAGAGAAAAAAAATTGTAAGTATACAGGAAATTCTTAATTTATTTTATTTATTATCAAGTTTTAATTAATTAAGTTTTTATATGTATGAATTGATTTTTTTTCTCTTACAAATAATTAATAATAACGCTTTTAGACCTAAATAAAGTTGAAAAAAAGGACTTAATTAAGGTGTGGTGGAGCACAAGACAGGGATTTAGTAGTGAAAGAAAGGATAGAAGGAAAGTATTAAAGGAAAATTAGCGTGGAATTTGGTAAAGTAGAGAAATGCATAAATAAATGAGAGCAATGTTTAACCGAGAACAGTGGTGGTGGAACCCCAAGTAGAATATATAAGATAAGCGAAAACCAAGCCAGGTACGTCTTGAGTCAGCCAACGCCCACTGGATAAGTTCTATTCCGTGTTTCCAAATCCAAACACACCCAAACCACGCTTCTATTTTATTCACCGTGGGCTCCACACTCTCTCTCCCCCCTCTATTATATATTAACAACCCTAACCCCATTCCCCTTCCTCACATTCCAATCCCAATTCCCAAATCTAAATCTCTTTCAACAAACGCATCGCATAACTACCATGATTTCTTCTGTGGCCTTTCAACCGTCTCTTCCCGCCGTAAACTTCTCCGGTAAAGTTCTCGCCTCGCCGCCCTGTCGCGTTAGATCCCGCCCAATAGTCGCCTTCGCCACCGCCACCGCCACCGCCACCGCCACCGCCACTTCAACCGAGGAAGCTCGCTCTTCCTGGACGGAGAAACCACGCCCTTCCTATCTCAACTCCTCTTGCTCTTCTCTCTACGATATCCTCGGCATCCCCGCCGGTGCCTCCAGCCAGGAAATCAAGGCCGCGTACCGGCGACTGGCCAGAGTCTGCCACCCGGACGTGGCGGCGATCGACCGGAAAAACTCCTCCGCGGACGAATTTATGAAGATCCACGCCGCCTACTCCACTCTCTCGGATCCTGACAAACGCGCCAACTACGACCGGAGCCTGTTCAGGCGACAACGGCCGCTGTCTACTGCGGCGGTGTTCTCAGGCTACACGCGCCGGAACTGGGAAACGGATCAGTGCTGGTAGTGAGTCACTGAGTCGACTCGGCGAGCGAAAGTGAGAAGACGCGGTTATTGAAGCGCCTTTCCTTGCTTATAAATTATTAATCACTAATTTGTAGTTCGTATATCTAGGTAGAGTAGAATAGACGGCCACCAGTACTCAGTGCTACTTGCCACTTGTAATATAAACCTTTTTCATCAAATGACAAAAAAAAAACAAAAAAATTGAAACGGTGATACGCCAGTGCCCAATAAGTTCGTTAGCTTCTGTTATGATTTGAAGTTTATTTCTAATTAATTGACAGAGTCTAAGTTTATAATTAACTAGGCACGATCTATTCCGGAAATTGGGAAAACCAGCCAGGAATATGATAACATATTGAGTATAGAAAGTTATTCTTTTTTATGTTTCTATTTTCGGTGATTGAGATCCGTGATGTTGATTGGTTTTAGGAGTGAGTTAACCTAAATTACGAACAAAGTTAATTGGCACTTTCTGAAAACAAATTTGCTTGCTTGGTGCTTCCTAGAATTTCGGAATCTTTAGTTGGTTCTAAGGCTTGTTATTAAAATACAAAGTCAACAGCATTTGGCGTGTTCCGGAGTTGTTCACATAACGAAATGCCAGAAGCTCAAGGTTTCTAGAAGACGATGGTTACTATGCGGTTATGCTTTGTTTGATTCAGCGATAGATGGGGAAAGTTTATAGAATTTTGCGAATAACCTCATCCTTGGAAATTGATATTTTTTTAGTTAATAAAGTTGTAAAATTATAATTTTGTTTTTGTGATCAAAATTAATTGTTATTAAAATATTATTTTTACAATTATTATAGATTCCGTTGAAGAAAATATAAATTCTAGATAAATACATTTTTGTAAAATTTAATAAAATTATCAATATTAATATAAAGATTTAGTGTCTAATTGACATTAATCATAAAATTGTATAATATAATATAATAAAAAATAGAATTAAAATATAATAATTAGGCAAAAAAAAACACAATAATCATATATGATGCCATTTGATTAAAACAACATTCTTGAAATTTAGCTGAAAAAAATTTACAAGTTATTTAACATTGCTAATATATTTAAAAATGTATTAAAATTTATAAAATTAAATTATTATTATTATTATTATTATTATTTTAGAAATTTATTTTAACTATTATTTTTTATTTTGTTATTATTACTTTTATTATTATTTTATAATTTAATTATTATTTATGATTTATTATTTTTTATATATTATTATTGGTAGGATATTAAAATTTCCAAAATTTTAGAGATAGAATGGTATTTTCCTTTATTATAGTGTTAGATCTAATGTGGTTCATTGCAGTTTACATTCAATATCTACTTTGTCTAATATACCATTTATTGTTGTAAAATCATATATATTGCTTATAAACCTTAGCTTTTGTTAGAGGAGATCTCGGAAGCAGGAGTGCAGTGGAACTGATTCTGAGTTTGAAGCCCAAATGTTGCTCTCTCCTCCTTGGATCCACGCCTCACGTTCAAATGAGGTTTCATTCCTCGGTCACCTTCTTCGTCTTCTTCACACCCACCACGGTGAAACTTTTCTTCATCCTCTCACCTTTTCATTATTTTTCTCTTTCTCTCTAATCATTTATTATTTTTATTTTATTATAATATTTTTAGGTTAATTGGATTTTACTCTTTTAATAGTAACTTGCTAGTTCTGATCCTTGAAAATTTTCGAGAAGTTCCTATTGTATCTTGAGAGATTTGCGCAATACATCGCGGATAAGTCTTTATAAACCGTGATCACTCACACATCAGAAAATCAATTTTGTTCGTGTTTTGAAACCTCAATCATTACACTTATTATCATCAAGAATGTCGTCTCAAAAATGAGTATTATAAGATAATGTAAAGTGATACATGACTTTTATATCTCCACTCAGTATCTTTGAAAATATTCACTCGATTATGGACATACCATAAATTAGAAAGATACAATTGTTTTATAATAATATAATTATTATTTTATATATTACTATTACACTTTATTATTATTATTTAAAATATTATTATTGTATTATAATTAATTATGTTTATAACACATAACCTAAATCAACTATCTTTTTATTCTCTTCCAGTTTCAAGGACAATTTTATATTTTCGCAGATATTAAGTTGACTTTCTCTACCTTGAAGGCACTCTTTCTATACTATCTTCACATACGTACCAGATAAAAATACAAATGTTAATGCGATTCCCACTTTGAGTTAATTAGTTGATTTTATTTGTTTTAATTTAAACTTCCACCATTTCCCTTTTGAATCATCCAAACCAACGCACATGAGAGGACAACCCAAAAATAGCAGAGTGCGTGTTTGGATTGAAATTGTGAAGCCACGTTTATTTTATTGTTTGTGTTCAATGTTTGTTTGGAAGTTGGCACCTAATGTGTTCAGTTCGTTTTAAAATTGATGCTGCGTCTTCATGGACAACCATATCCTCCACAAATGCACTGCATAAGTGGCATTAAAGTTTATGAAACTCATACTATATTCAAACACTCTTCTTCAAGGTTTTATTCAAATTTGTCTATATTCACAACTAATATTAATTGTTACTACATTGCTCCAGATTCCATGTTATAAAATATTAGATATTTCACATCAAATAAAAATGATAATATTTTATAATATATTAATAATATAAAATTCATTTTATAAGTTGATTTTATAAATTTTAGTTAAATTTAAAATCTATTTTTTTAATAAATATTATATTTTAATTTTCTATATTTTAAAATACATTATTGATTGGCTTGTTAGGAAAAAAAAAAACAAAGAAAAACATTTATTTGCTTTTTGAATATTCGACCTATGCACACACATCTAAAGTTTAAAATTATAAAATTTTCAAGGACACAAAAGTTCATTCACAATATATTTCTGATAGAAAATTATAACTTTTAAATGCACAAAATTAACTCTTATGGAGTTTTACAAACGAATTAAGATATAGTGGTAAATTAATGGTTTTATAATAATAAAAAATACTCAATTCGTTTTGTCGCCTTAACCTATCAAGTTGGGTTCTTTTTTAGGGGCTATTTTTTTACTTTTTTATTAAAATGGGGTCTGTTTAAAAAAAATTACAAAAATTGGACAAGTCGTGCCAATTTGACACAGAAGTCGTGTCAAATTGGCACGACTTTAACATGTCAACTTGAAGTCAGGTCAATTTGGCACGACTTTGTTCATGTCATATTTTTTTATTTTTTAAATAAATATATATATATATATATATTATAATTATTTAATTAGAATTAGAATTATAAGTTATGTAATATTTGAAATTAAATTGATAAATAATTTTTTTACGAAGGAATAAATACATAGGTAAAGAAAATTAGGAAATTAATAATCAAACTTGGAATTGAATTTTATTATTAAACCTGTCTTACAATTGCTTCTATTGCGACATTCAATTCTATATGTGAACATCTTTTTAGTTTATTTGAAATTGAATCATCCACAAAAATATTTATTTTCCAAATACAATAACACTTCTTAAATAAATATATTACGTTACCGTCAATCATAATTCATACACGATTATCTAATTTTTTGATTGCTTAAAACTAACACCCTTAAAAAATTATGTATCAAATTAATTTTAAATATTACATAACTTACTACTCAATATAAAAAAAATGATATGGATAAAGTCGTGCCAAATTGGCACGACTTCAGGTTGACGTGGCAGATTCAAGTTGACGTGTCAAAATCGTGTCAATTTAGCACAACTTCTACATATGAAGTCGTGCCAAGTTGGCATGAATTGTTCCATTTTTGTAATTTTTTTAAAACGGATCCCATTTTAGTAAAAAAGAAAAAAAAACCCCACTGTGGTAAAAAAAACCATCTGAGTGTCCATTCTAATAGTTATATAAAGCAGTAAGATTATTTATCAAGATAATTAAACAACCTTTCTTTTTTACACTTAAAATATCACAATATATCTATAGTAGAACAAACTACCGTTTTGGTTCTTTTAATTACATAATGTGTCTGGCTTTAGTTTAATAGAAATGGTTATTTTAAAAATAAAGTTTGTTATAATTTTAAATCATAATTAGTATATACATTGCAATTTTCATTATTTAATCATTTATTTCTAACATTTTTATCGTTTCTTTAAATTATTTTTTCTAGACATCTTATAACTTCTCTTTAAGATTTTAGAGTAGATTTTAATTTTTTTTATTATATAAGGATTGAAAGGGCAAGAGTTCGATTAAACCTTTGTATAGAGTAAACTTGTTTTTATTGTGTATTCTTTTTTTTTTTAATCTTCTACGAGATTGGGTTGAAGTTTTGGATTATCACAATTTTTGTGAAATGAAGAGATTGGTATCAATTTTTTATTTTGATATTTTGGTAAATTAGATGCTTTCTAGGTCATAAAAGCTCTTATGAGTAATCTCAAACCTTTTTGTATCGTAGGTTTCCTGTGACTTGAAAGACAATAATTGATCAAATAAACTTAATTTATTTAGTTGATTTAGAATTTGGTATAAGATTGTATCTTGAGTTGAAATAAATGTTTTAAAATAAATTAATGTTCTACAAAGTTAATTTAGATTTGGAGTTCTTCAGTAACCTATTTGTGATGAATTATAATGGTCTAAATGTACAATTAGTTTAATTGTGTGGTATAAGTTGATAATATAATAATTTATGATAGTTTTTTTTGTTAGAAATTATATTGTTAATAATTGAATTGAATTTTTATATGATTGAATTATTTTTGTTTATGGTGATGTTATGTTCTTCTTGCATTTGAAGTAGTTGAAATAGTCATGTTGAAATACTAGAGGAGTGACATATGAGTTTTGAAGTGATAATGTAGTATTAAATAGAGTCTTAAACTTATTGAAGATATTTGGATTTATATAATAGGTTTTTGGATGCTTATGAGCCTTATTGCATAATATTTTTTTATGACACATTTTACTCAAGCAAAGAATTATTGCTGAAGCGAAAATGAGGTTGTAAAACAAATTATTTTCTTTTTTTTTCACTCAAGCAATAATTTTTTCACTTTAAGAATGTTATTTTCTATTAAGTGACACCTTATTGCTAAAGCAAAATTAAGCAGAGATCAACTTCCTTGTGATGAATTTTATTGAAGTAAAATTGTGTTGCTCAAACGGCTTTTGAATGATGAACACTACAAGAAAATCATTATGTAATAACTAAATTTAGAGATAAAAAATAATTAGTCACTATGTTAACTAAATTAGAGACTAAAAATTTATTCACTTCTAAAGTGGTTTCTATTATTAATAAAATTTTATAAAATGATTTATAAATCTTATTCAAATTAGCTACTTAAGTTTTAGCGACTAATATTTTAGATTTTAAATTGGTCTCTAAAAAATTAATAGAGACTAATTTAAAATATAAAGTAGTAAGTAGCTAAAACCTTGGTGGCTAGTGGTTAGATATTAATTTATAAACCATTTTATAAATTTTTATTAATAACAGAAACTAATTTAAATACCAATAATTTTTTTAGTTTATAAAATAGTCTCTAATTTAATCAAATAGTAACTAATTATTTTTGTTTATAAAATTAGTTTTTATTTAATGATTTTCTTATAATGGAATTTGATAAGTTTTGAAACTAATAAAAGTTTGATGAATGCTATTAGATATGACATGTTCTATTGGTGATAAGGTGTGAATCACTAACCATGATTGATTATTGGTGATAAACTATTAATTTATGACTTACTTATATGTTGTGCATGTTATCGCAATATTTTGCATATTTCAATAGTTATCAAGGATGTATTATTGATATGTGATATGAGTATTAAGTCAAGTTAATGAATTGAATGAGATATTGAGATTCTAAAGACACATTAACTCAAATATATGAAGGTACCATGTAGTTTATAGTTAATGCAAGTTTTATACACTATGTTGTCATAAATACTTAACTAAAAACATGTAAAAATCACCTTGTCATTAGTAGTTGACAAGAAGTTTTATATCGTTAAAAACATATTGAATTGTTGATAAATATTAGTGATTATTGTAATGATTTATATATTAATTATATTATATGTTCAATTAAGTCGGTTTAAGAAGATTTGAATCTAATGAGTTACATTATTAGTTAATTTATACAATAAGTGTGACATCATCTCTAATAAAAAAATTCAATACAATAAGTTCTTAAGTCATTCTCTTTATCTATCTCACCTGTATCTTTGTAATGTAGACTCACAACTCCAAACTTAAAATCCCAAAAAAATACTAAAACAATACTTTTACATTCAATTTTAATAGTATTTTATATTTTTATTATTAAAAAATATTAATATTTATTTCATATTTTCAAAACTTTAAATATGAAAAGTTATAAATTATAAATAAATAGATAACCAAATAAACCTCGAGATCATTTAGCAATTAAATAAATAATAAGATGTTAAACAACAAATAATATGATAAACTATTTTATATCATCAGAAAAAAAAATCTTACTGTTTTGTTTGTTTAGATTAGGGAATAAATTTGAAATGATTTGAAAAAAAAATATGAAGAAAATGAGATTATTTGGATTAAGATAAATAAAGTAGAAAATGTACAGAAAATTTATCAAAATTTATAAATGATGTCATGAGTGTAATGAAAATTGTATTTTTTTTAATTGATAAAAATATATGATTACAAATTTACCTTTATATATAAAAAAGAAAAAAAATAATATGATTTATTTTTTAATATCATACGTTTATACACCTTTCTAAACTAAAAAATATTTTTTTTCAAACTGGTGTAATTTTAAGCAGATTAGTTTTTTATTCCAGAATTGGGAAAATAGTACACATGAGTATGATTAAATTTCAAAGAAATCACCAATTAGAAATTCGATTTTGTAATTTTTTAAAGGATTCGTATGTGTCAAATACGAGTTCTATGTGAACTGCATCAGATATTCATTTATGAAGTAGTTGCAAAATACGATCTCAATTAGGATATAATTAAACTCCTATATTTAAAAAATGATTTTTGAAAAAAAAAATCCATATAACTGAACTTGTACTTGATTATGTACAGCCCAATTATACTCCAATTATATCAGACTGTACTAGTATTTGACATGTATTTCAGTTCAAGTGATCTTTTATTTAAAAAAAACTTATTTTTTCAAATAATAAAATAGTTTTAAAAAAATATAGTTATATTATTTTAATTAAAAATATATAAAATTAATAACTTAATAGAGATACTTAAGAGTACTACTCTTATTTCTTTACACATCACTATATCCAAATTAATATTCATCCCGTTTTTCCATCACCACAAATTAATATTCATCCCGTTTTTCATCACCGTGAACAGCCCACCACGGAACCAAACACAATGTAAAGTATAAAGTATTTGTGTATCATTTATTGATTTAAAAAAAAATAGTAATAAAGAGACGTTAGGATTTATTTTCTATATGAAAAGTTTTGCTATCCATCGTTGTTATTTTTTCAATTTCTTATATATTTTGTTCTCTTTTTCTATATCGTGCTCGGTAGTACAGGAAAGATAATCATTTAATTGAAAAAAAATAAAATAGAAAAACGTGAGTCCTAGGAGTATTTTCCATTTAATTTATTATTATTATTATTTACCTCTAACTTCTAATTGCAAAAACTGAATACGTGTTCGATAATTATTCTGAATTACGGTGTAAAAAAAAAAGAAATTGTGAAATAATTGAAAGGGTATTACATTTTCCTCCTCGTGGTGGTGACTTTTCATCATCTTTGAAAAGTAATTTAGTTATTGTCTTCTTGTCCTATGTCGTTTCTACATTTCGTTCTAGAAAGAAGAAAGAAGATAGAATCTATGAAGCATATCAAGTTCATTCTGATGGGACAACCCAATAAAACCATATATTTTCCATCACTGCAATGGACTAGAAACAATCTTCGAGATCACAATCATAAAATATTATTTTCAAATACACAAAATCAATCACTGATGAGAGAGAAAATAAGCTTCTAGATGCATAAACAATTACATAACCTTCTAGATAATCGTCTCCACCTAATCAGGCTGCTGGGTAAAGTGGTATGCTACAAGACAAAAGCCAAAGTCCATGATTTATAATACTCATAGATTTTCATTAAATTCTTTATTACAATTTTTCAATTTTTTTTTAATTTTTTTCACCAATTTTTTATAAGTAAAAAAAATATTTTAATAAATCATTAAATAAAATCTAATTTTATGTTTATAAATATATAATAGTGACAAAATAATAATAAAATACTTAATTTAATTTGTACACAATAATAAAAGATTAAAAAAATACTAAGATAAGTGAAATTAGCGGAATCTCACACTATACTATAAATTATCTAGAACTTGACAAACTTAAATGTTTAATTTATTTTTTATTTTCTTTTATTTACAGGAGATTTACTTATCCATCCCATATTTTCATCCTCATTTAATATATGGAAAAACGAGTTAACTTATGTTAAAATTAGTTTAATATAAAATTAAAAAACATTCATACAAATTAATCTATTTTTTTATAGATAATAAAAAATAAATAAATTTAAATCATTTTAGGAGTGATTCGACCCTTATAAATGAACTCACTCATAACTTTCATCACAAGACCCATAACCATTCAAATAGATTCCTTCTCCAATAGATTCCTTCTCCAGAAGAAATTCCAGACCCACTTTTTGTTGTTCAATCTCTCAAATACAGCCATCCCACTTTTTGTTGTTCAATCTCTCAAATACAGCCATCCCAGAAGCTTTTGCCACACTTAGAAAAATTAATCTATAATAAATTGGGGGTTAGATTGAGTTGAATTGCAAATTTTTAAATACAATAAAACGTATACATGATAAAATTTACTCACTAAATAAATAATTATAAAATAATCTCAACAAGATGTCAAACAAAAGGTATTTTATCAAACAGACTTAACACTAAATGTTCTTTAAAAAATATCATTACAAGTTAAATAAATGTAAAACAGAATAATAAAATAACACAATAGTTCACAAAACTTTGTTTCTAATAAAATAGTATTTAGTCGAACAAAAACATTAAGAAATTCATAAAAATAATTTAAATGTATGGCTTAAATAACTCAGTGTGTCTGTAGTTCATTGTAGTGATGTATTTTGTGGATAGAATAACTAACCATTATTTGAAGGCAATTATTTTCTGTTTATCAAATTTGTATCTGTATCAATTTACATATGAAATGACAAAAGTATTGTTAAATAAAAGAGGAAGTCGAGATAAAATTACTTTTAGAATATTTTTAAGACGTTTTTAGATTTATATTTCTAGAGTAATTTTTTTAATTTTGGAATTTCTTTTCTATAATATATTTTTAGATTTTTTTTTTCTGAAACCTATTTTTTTTATTTTGAATTTCTTTTTTTATAAAGAGATTTTGATTTTTGAGTTTTATTCCAAAATTTCATTTTTAGAACATAATAATTTATTCTAGAATTTCTTTTTCATAAGATAATTTTGAATTTTGAATTTTCAAATCCAGAATAAATAGTAATTTTAAAAATTTCGATTACATATTACAATTGCAGGGTGGGGAAGATTTTGACTTATTTTTAAAACGGTTCATTAGCTTCTTCCCTTGTGGCAGTTTCTTCCTGCCCTCCTACATTTTTCTTCCTGTACCCCACAAATTTGTAATTTCCGAAACTGATCCCCACAATTTCAGGATCTGGGAGTGTGCTACGGATTCATCAATCCGAAAGTGAATAATGTTGCATTCCAGATGAGGGGGTGCTCTAGAAGTAAAGTTTGCATAAATTATTGATTTTCGGATTGCTAAATCTGGAAGCCTAATTTCTATTACGGTTTGGTGGATCTTGAATGATTTTTTTCAATTATGAATTTCTGAATCTAGAATGTATATTTTGAATTACAGATTGACGGATCATGAATGGTTTTTTCAATTATGGATGTTTTGCATTTTTTAATTTTGGATTAACACTATCATTCATGTACTACTGGAAGCATCAATCCGGGAGATTACTGGATGCGCGCCAATCCGAAAATTTACCGGAAGCACCAATCCGAAAATTTACCGGATTTCATAATCCAAAATAAATAAAAAATGTACAATTTATATAGGGAAACTTTTGTCTTTGCGCAACCTTGTGGGGTGCAGGAAGAAAAATGTAGGGGTGCAGGAAGAAACTGCCTTCCCTTGTTTGGTATAGAGTCCAACACTTGAGAAAAAAAGCGAGCCCATAGATTTCTGAGCCCATTAACTTTGGAGAATATTAGAGAAAGAAAAAAATATTACTTGTATCAAATTTTATTATTTATTTTAAGTGTTTACGTCATAATATTATATATATATATATATATATATTAAAAAAATAAAAGAAAATAAAAGAAAAAAAGTAATTATTTTGAGACGATAGCTAAAAGCAAAGGATACCAAACATTGACTCATTCACCAAAGCTCTTTTAGACTTTCATTCACAATTTATTTCTTCCTTCAAACCTCGTGGATACTACAAATCTGCATAAACTATTACATAACATATGACCAAGATTTTAATAACACTCATTTTCCTACACTTGAAATTGTTAATAATCAATTTAACTTAACTTTGTGATATTGGACAATTGCCTAGGTTGAATGTTTTTCAATCAGTTTAAATTGTTCAGACAAAGCTTTAAAGGATGAAGGCAAGGATATTAGGTGTGCATTCAAATAATTTGTAAATGTGGAAGAAAGATAAATACTCTTTCATAAACAAGCTAATTAGAATTTAAAGAGATTTAAGAATATGTCTTTAATTATGACAACATCATTCGTTGAGAAAAATTAAATGAGAAAAAAAATATTAAGAATGACATGTTTTAAAAAATAAAGTCTATTATCGAAAGTTTGTTGAATCAAACCATTCATAAATATATAGCTTCATGTGTTAGTTGATATGTCTTGACGTAAAAAATATATTAAAATTGAGTTTAAAATCTACTCCACACTAAGAAAAATCATAGATAATTATATGAGAAAGAATATATATAATTTTTTTTTAAAATTGACCAACTAATCAATATATTAAAAAAAAAAATAATACAGAATCACATGTGTAAAAATATGTATTAAAATTTTAAAAATTGACCAACTAATCAATATATTAACGAAAAAGTCTACCATATAATTCCTTTAAAGATAAAAAAAATCTCATTGTTTTTTAATATTATCCTCCAAATTGTTATCGAAAATTGAAATGAATCCAATTTACATATACGTGATTATTCTACAATATTTTTCAAGAAAATATAAGAAAGTTTTATCATGTTATTATGTAATATTAATTGATGATGATATGAGTAATCAATCACTCCAACTAACTATATATTAAAACATACATATATACGTGTATTTACAAATTTTAGTTATATAAGATATTCAAGAAAAGTTTATATAATAATAAAAACTTAAAAAAAATTAAATATGATAACATATCCATAATCTTCTAAGATTATTTACAACTATCACCTTAAACAACATATATAAGATACGTTAACAACGATAAAAACATAAAAATCACAATAAGAGTAATCAAATAAAAAATTATAATAGATATAATAAAAATAAGAGAAATACCAATAAGAGAAATTAGAGAAAAAAACAAAATGTTTTGGTTTTAAATAGATGAAATGATATTATAAATGAAAAATAAATTATTTAAAACTATTTACAACCTTTTTAAAATATATGTTTTTCATTCTATTTAGCTACTTTATGCTACCCCTAAATAAACTAGGTTACAATATAATAAAATAAAGAATAATATTATTAATTTCTTTATGAAAAAATAATTTTCAACAATGTAATTTAATTCAAATAATATATTTTTAAAAGAAATAGAAATTTTATACCTCGGCTATTACTTTTCTCTTATATTATATTTTTTTTGTACTAAATTATCATATAATAGTTTAAAAAAATAAATTATATAAATGTAATTATTCATCAATTTAATGCATTCACTAATATAGTTTATCAACCCTCGTAGGCGTTTGGTACGACAGAAACTTTTCCATACCCACCCAAAAATTATAATTTCTTAAAATCATATATCATGACGATAATAAGATTTCTAAAAATAACAAAATTTTGTTTGATTAATTAAAAAGAATACTAATTGTTTAGGGTTTAGAGTTTCAATCACAACCAAGAAAATCGTGAAATAGAAATCATTTTTAGAAATAAAAAATAATTAGTTACTGTAGTAACTAAATTAGAAACCATTTTAGAGGTTAATTTTTTGTTTTGTTTTTAAATTAGTTTCTATTGGTAAATGGTTTCTAAATTGGTATCTAATTAGCAACCAAGATTTTTGCTACCAAATTTAGAATCTAAATAATTGGTATTTAAAACTTGGTAGTTAATTAAATACCAATCTGTAAACTATTTAACAATAATAAAAACTAATTTAGAAACCATTTTTTTTAGTTTTTAGAATGATCTCTAATTTAGTCACTATAACAAATAATTTTATTTTTTAAATTAGTTTTTATTTCATGATTTTCTTGTAGTGAAGAAAAAAGAAAGGTCTTGTTTTATTAAAATCTTTAATTGTATACCCTACTATATTTTTAATAAAACTAACATTATATTGTAATTAAACATTTTTATTTTTATTTGAGAAAGTTAGATTGTCACTTTTTTATGAGAATGATCGTGATAAATTTGTTAAAAATATCATTCCCCAAAAAATTATTTTATAAAAATATTATCTTTTAAAATATAAATGAAACATGAAAAACATAATTTCTTAAGTGATTACTGTAGATATTATCTAGAAGAAAAAGTAATACTTTAAATATGAAATTCAAGACTTTTTATTTGAAAAATAAATTAAGGACATGTTAAATCTTTGTAGAATTAGTTAACTATCAAAATATTTAAAAGACTAAAGTAATAATTTTTTCTTCTAAGGAATTTAAATATTGGTTTTTAATAACTGATACGATGATATAATTTTGAGAAACCAACAACATAATTGATACATCAATGAGTTTTTTGAGCATGTTGAGAGGAATTCAATTTCTTAATCCTACGTATACAAAAGATTTCGTTAAAAGGAATGCAACTCTAATTAGTGTTTTTTGTTTGTTTGGAAAATTAGTAATTTTCCAGGTATATAGATACTTGTTTTAAAAAAATATAATAAAATTGAGGAACTAAAAAAAATTATCGTTATTTAATTTTATTCCATTTAATCAATTCAAACCAACCTTAATTGAAAGCTCAGAAAAACAAAGTTTATGTAATTTAACTATTCTTTTAGCTGGTTGAGTATTTTTGTGTTCAATTTTTATAGATAAATACATTTATTTTACTCGTAACTGATAGATAGTTGAATGAATGAAGCTTTAATCTAATTTGAAAAATTAGGTTTTTTTTTCCATAGGTTCATGAATGTGTACTTGCGCGATAACAAATCAATGCATGGCCCAACTCTTAGGTCCGGGCCCAGTTTAAAAGTTTTGGGTCTGTAGGATAGTGGGCCACTAAGGCGTATTAAAAATATGGCAATTACTTCCTATACCCAATCAATTGCTTCATGCACCCGACGAACTTTTTAAAACCCCATTCTACCATTGTCTTCTTTAACATTTGCAGTTGAAGCTTCCGGACGCCCTTGTCCGTAGAAGGAAAATGACTTACGAATATCATCATCTGGAATAGGGTTATGCATTCTGGATGTACATATTCAGAAGAGTTAAATGTGTTCTGGATATGGGGATGCGGAAGTATATACACAACCTTCCGGATGAAGCCATTCGCAACACATAAATCACTTCCGAATAAGAAAATCCAGAAGTAAAAAAAACTTTCGCATAAAAGTATTCAGAACACACCAGGCATGTTAAAACTCACCTTGTCTTCTCTGGTGGCTTCGTTCTCTGTCGCTGTCAAACTCCCTCACAAACGATGCCTCAGTGACCACAACAATGGACGTCCTTCGCTTCTAGGTTCGTGTTCGTTGAAGGGCTCGTTCAAGTGAAGCTTCCACTGCCTCAGAGGAGAAATGCAAACGGGAGAATGGGAAAATGTCGGTGGTTGCTAGGTTGAGTGTGAAAACGAAGGAGGCGGTGGCGGCTACTGCATTGCCTGCAAAAATGAAGGGGGTTGGGTGTTGTGATTGGGTGCATATTTCACTTAACTTGATTTCAATTTCATTAAGACATTTTAATATTTTTGCATACACAATTGGGTGCCAGTATAAATTGATTGGGTGCAGGGAGAATCAGCCTAAAAATATAAGAGATTCACAAAAGACTGTTGCAATTTCTTAGTTTCTCCTGACACCTCCATATGTAGAAAAGATAATTTTATCCTTAAAAAATATACATTTCGAATTTTGGAATCTGGAAAATGTATTTTTTCTATTTACACCTATTGAATTATAGAATCTAAAAGGTATTTCCGAATTGAAAAATATTTGAAAGGTATACAATAAAAAAAATTCTTTTAAAAAATATATTTCGGACTACACAATTATGAAAGTATTATGTTTGGATTATATAATCTGAAAATACCTTCTAAACACTAAAAAAAATCTTATTTTTAAGAGAGGTTTGTTAACCAGGGTTAAAAAACCTTAACCCTCCAATAAGATAAGTGTATACGAGAGGTTTTCTAAACCCTGAAAAGTATAGGCAGTTTTAAATAATTGCAACAAATTTTATTAATTTCTTACTCTATTTTAATTTTTTGTGTTTTTTAAACATTGAGTTTGGGAGTCACCAAGCTTTTAACAATTTCAGAGGCAGAGCGTTCCATGGATTTAGTACCATCTCTAGAAAACTCTCTCAAGTTCGTCTCTTCATTCGCTTCTCAAATCAAAGATTTTGAAAAAAGCAAACGAGTACAATGCACTATCTCATTCGCAACGCTATTCTCCGATGACGAAAGGTTATACACTTCCTTCGTTAAATCTCAATCCAACGCCTTTGAATATTCACTTTTATTTCACCTTCAGATTCTCAGGCTACTGAAAGAAAACAAGAAATCTTGAGTCTCAGAGATGATCTCAAGGACGCTGAAGGTTCGTTCTCATTTCTCTCACATATAAACTCACATTCATGCGAAATGATGGATTGATTCTGAGTTTCTGTAGATGTTTCGCACTGCAATCTATTCCAGAGAATGTTGCTTGCAAGTGCTATTTCTTCGAAAAAATTGAAGAAGTAAACCCTAAGCATCACGAAACTGGTTATGGTAGTAGATTCAACGATGTTCTTCGAGGCCAATTTGTGAAACAAGGTGTAATCATAATCGTCTTATTATCTGCTGTTTTTAGGTACGTATTAACAACATTTATAGTTATCACGGAGAAGAAAAAAGACTAACAGCCAGAGCAGAAGCCGAGAAGCTTCTAGCAGACAGGTTCATCCGAGAGGCTCGATACACCACATGGTTGGCCAACGTGGTCATGGTCACCAAGTCCAATGGTAAGTGGCAGATGTGCGTCGACTACAAGGACCTGAACAAGACATGTTCGAAGGACTCCTATCCACTTCCCAATATTGACTGACTGGTTAATGGGGCAGCCGACCACAAGGTATTGAATTTCTTGGGTGCTTACTTTGGGTACAACCAGATAAGCATGCACCCCAAGGACAAGGAGAAGACAACTTTCACGACCGATGGTGCAAATTACTTTTATGAAGTAATTTTGTTCGGCCTAAAGAATGCGGGGGCGACATACCAACGAATGATGGATACAATCTTCAAGGGAATGATCGACAAGAACATGGAAGTTTACGTTGACGACATAGTCTTCAAGTCTGACTCGTGCACCCAACACATCAAGGATTTGCAATAAGTCTTTGATGCTCTGAGAATGACCAACATGTGGCTCAACCCCAAAAAATGTGCATTCAGGGTTGAGGGAGGCAAGTTTATGGGTTTCATGCTAACCCATCGAGGGATCGAGGCCAACCCTGACAAATGTCGGGCGATAACTCTACGAGATTAGGAACAGTGAATTATCGATCCCACAAGGAACAGTGAATTATCGAGTACAAAATTCGCTAAATATAACAACAGAACAATAAAAATAGTTTTGAAGTGATTGTGGTGCCATTGATCAATAAGAAAACAAACAAATAATTAATTGCTTCAATTGGAAAAATAGGGATTAGGTTTCATATCTCCCACTTTCATGTATTTTGATTAGCATGTTAATATTGAGTTCTTTGATTGAAATTGATGTCCGTAGAAAATTCACTCTCGCATATAAAATTCTTAAGAATGTTTCTTAAATATCGATCTCTCGCATACTTATAAAAACAACTTAGAAATCACAATTAGAAGTTAATGACAATTAACATTTCAAGTCTATCTCTAGCACTCAAATATGTTAAGTATTGGTGTTTAGGTCCGAACCCTAAAAATACCTCTCGATCAGATTTAAGATTCTCAATTTGTCACAAAAAGTTAAAAGTAAAACAACAATACTAATAATAAATCAAGAGCTGAATATTAATATATAAGATATCACCTCAATACATAAGAGTTTGAGCAGATTACTCCCAATCCAAAAGGGTAGAATTAGCCACGCATACTTCTAGCACCTTCCATTCTTTCAATTGGGTTACAATTCACTCTATGGTGTTTTCCTCTCAATCTGGAACACTAGGGTTGAACCTCTAGCCCCCTATTTATCCTAATTGTTTAGGGTTAGGTGGCTTCATGTGTCGTGCTAATGGGCTAAGTGATAAAACATAAAAAATGCTAAATCTTTCTTTGCATCTTTTTCTATTATGGGACCTTCCAACTTTCTCTTTTTAGCTCAAATTATTCTTCTTTACTCCAAGTCTTCAATCTTCCTTAAAAATATGGAATTAACACCAAATTTGGGAATAAAATGCTCTTATTCAAATAAAGATCATAAAAAATGTAAAAAGGTATAAATTAACAATAAATCCTCATAAGTGTCTATATTTTAATATGAAACATTACTGAAATTAGACACTTATCAGTGCAATAGCTGATAGGCCGGCTGACGACGCTATCTAGGTTCGTCCCTCGGCTTGCTGAACGGACCAGGCCAATGGCACAGATGCTTCAGAAGATAGCAAAGTTCAACTGGGACGATACATGCGAGAACATCCTCAAACAGCTGAAGGAGTTTCTATCATCATAGGCCGTCATTCAAAAACCCAGGCCAGACTAACCGATAATGGTCTACCTAGCAATATCAGAAGAGGCGGTCAGCGCAACGTTGGTACAAAAAGTAGGCAAAGAACAACGATCAGGGTGCTTTGCCAGTCGCACGCTCCATGCGGCCGAGACAAGTTACCAGATGATAGAAAAGGTGGCACTAGTGCTGGTTCTGACCGCAAGACATATGCAACCGTATTTTCAAAACCACACCATAATGGTAAAAACCAACTACCCTGTTTATAAAATATTATCTAAACCTGATCTTGCAGAGCAAATGATAGGGTGGTCGGTCGAACTATCAGAGTTTGACATCCGATACGAACCGAGAGGCGCCATCAAGTCCCAGTGCTTGGCTAACTTCTCGACAGAGTAAACACTACAACAAGACGTCTCGACCGAGTGGACCTTGTACGTGTCCAATAAGATCGCATGCGGTGCAGGAGTCGTCTTGGAAGGACCAAGAGAAAGGCCTAAGTCACGAGGGATCCATGCGTGTGGTGTGTATAGCGCATTCGGGCGCAACACAAACAAGTAGTCCTTGGAGGCGCTAAGGCCCGTTAGGGTTAGGGTTTCTAAGGATAGACTGCATGCATGACACGTGAATACTTAGGGCACCCATAGAATAGATGGCCCCATAGCATTGGTGCGTGAGTTGGTACCTTGGCGGCCATACTATTAGTCGTTGCACTCCAGTAAAGGGAAGTCTTACGTGCCAGATTATGCTAAGATTGTGTAATAGCGGTGCAAGGACATTCTCCCAGGAATCCTAGATATGGTTAACATAACAGAAGCAAACCCTAGTTACAACCTATATAAAGGGTGGTAAGAACCCTATCAAGGTACACCGTTTCTAAGACTGAAACTACTTTATACACTTACTGTTTCTTTGCCCCAGTATTGACTTGAGCGTCGGAGTGCAAACGACCGCCAAAGCAAGGGCGCCCTTTTGTCTTTGTAGGTAAAGTGTGCTTTGATCAAGAGAAGTGCGTACCAAGGAAGAGATAGACGGGCATGAAGCTGTCGTTAGAGTCAACCAGCAACCAAGTCAACCGGCGAGAACAACTCTTACCCTCAGGAACACCCTGAACCCTCCGACGAACGCCACTTACATATCAACGAACATGATTTCTTCGTTCTAACATCGTCGCTTACTCGCCGCACCAGCAACCGCCTGATTCCAACAACGCCGTCATGACAAATTCCAACTTCTCACAATGTTCTCAAACCTTACTCTCGCGCGCGCTCTCTCTCAAAGCCAAATTTTAGTCCTCACGAAAACCTTTCCCAAAAATTACTCCACCAATAATTTACAAAATAAAAATTCATTTAGAGTGACTTTAGAAGTAAATGTATTTAAATAAAATACAAGTGAAAATTAAATTTCTAAAATTATTTAAAATGGTTCAGTCTTTTCAAAGTTTGTTAATCTTCTAAGAAATTCTAACGTGAGGTGACGTCCACTTTTTTCGCTTTTATTGAAGTTTTACTTTTTCTTTGCTCACTCTTATCCCTGACTGCTTCCGTACCGGTGACTGACTCACCTTTGCTTCTACTTCTCACTCCGTCGGTGGTCTTCTTACCTAACGTCCGTCATCGTCGCTCTTCTCACCTCACGTCGATCCGATCGGTATTATTATTCAAGAATTGGAAGAAGAAGTTGACGTTGTAAATAATCAATCAAACGATGTTGGAAGGATCCAATGGACGTGGGCTGAGGATGTGGATTAAGCGTACTCTTCACATTAAAGTTTTTCTTTAAATAGTGTATTATGTAAATAAAACGTATGGAAAAGGCATGGAAGAAAGAGTTGGAGTTTGGTTTCTCTTCTTTCTCCATAAGAAAATTGTATGTAAGAAGATGAAAATAAGAAATAAGATGTTTTTATTATGTATTTATTTACATCACTTCATGTATATGAAATATATACTAGTGTAGAGAGTTTCTTTGTCCAAATTAAATTGCATATAATTGCATACAATATAGTACAATATTGCATACAATAATTGCGTATAATTCTATAATTATTATTTCCTTAATACTCCCCTCAAGTTGGTAGTTGAAGATCATGAACCCCCAACTTGTTGTATCAGTGTATAGTAGCGTTAAAAAATGTTCCTTGCTCAGTGCTTTCGTAAAAATATCTGCGAGCTGATACTGTGTCGGTACATATGAAGGACTGATTATTCGGCTTATCATTTTTTTCGCACAATGTGGCAGTCTATCTCAATGTGTTTTGTGCATTCATGAAATACTGGGTTTGCTGTTATATGTAATTCCGCTTGATTGTCACAGAAAAGTTGAGCTGACACCTTTAAATCCTGCAACATATATCGCAACCAAACTATCTCCAAACAAGTAGTGGCCATCGCGCGGTATTCTACTTCCGTTGATGATCTTGATACGTTTGGATTATATAATCTGAAAATACCTTCTAAACATTAAAAAAAAATCTTATTTTCAAGAGAGGTTTGTTAACCAGGGTTTAAAAACCTTAACCCTCCCATAAGAGTATTGGCAGTTTTAAAAAATTGCAACAAATTTTATTAATTTCTTACTCTATTTTAATTTTTCGCGTTTTTTAAACATTGAGTTTGGGAGTCACCAAGCTTTTAACAATTTCAGAGAGGTAGAGCGTTCCACGGATTTAGTACCATCTCTAGGAAACTCTCTCAAGTTCGTCTCTTCATTCGCTTCTCAAATCAAAGATTTTGAAAAAAGCAAACGAGTACAATGCACTATCTCCTTCGCAACGCTATTCTCCGATGACGAAAGGTTATACACTTCCTTCCTTAAATCCCAATCCAACGCCTTTGAATATTCACTTTAATTTCACCTTCGGATTCTCAGGCCACTGAAAGAAAACAAGAAATCTTGAGTCTCAGAGATGATCTCAAGGACGCTGAAGGTTCGTTTTCATTTCTCTCACATATAAACTCACATTCATGTGAAATGATGGATTGATTCTGAGTTTCTGTAGATGTTTCGCACTGCAATCTATTCCAGAGAATGTTGCTTGCAAGTGTGATTTCTTGGACAAAATTGAAGAAGTAAACCCTAAGCATCACGAAACTGGTTGTGATAGTAGATTCGGCGATGTCCTTCGAGGCCAATTTCTGAAACAAGGTATAATCATAGTCGTCTTATTATCTGCTTTGTTTAGGTAAGTATTAACAACATTTAAAGTTATAAATAAGTGAGTGTTAGACTGCATGGTGAAGTATAAGGAATTGTTCAAGATGACATGTCTAATATTTGGGAATTTTGATGTTAAGTATAAGGAATTGTATACTAAATTTGTTTTCTAATTTGAAACTAAAACCGCAGGTTAAATCAAGGAGGATGAAGTAGAACAACTTAGGACCTTAGTTTATTTTTTCATGGACCTGTGCAGCTCTGTATCACATGTTAGGATACTTCACTGTTTTTTAGTAGTTTTTTTTTTTCGAAATGATATATTCAACATTTGAATAATGCATGAAATTGGATTATATAGTTTTTTGGGTGTTGTTTATCTTTAAACGATTAGCTTTTTTTTTTCTATTAGCTTGTTTTTGCAGAATCTTTGTTTTTTTGTATATATCGTTGCTCAATGAATTTATGAGAAATTCTCCATATAAGTCTTTTCTTGTTTTCTTCCAGCTGTTCTTAGCATAGTTCATAAATACTAGTAATTAATCTTACACTATTGACGTAGTAATTAATTTCTTTGTTTTTACATGCTTTATTGACGTGTTTTTTTGTCATGTGGTGTATTCAATTTATTTTGTAGGTTGATGATTCCAAGTTTGCAAATCTAGCACATCAAGGTGTAGATTTTATATTTGGTATTCTTTTCATTTCACTAATGGAAAAGCTTTTCCTACGTTTCTTTATCTAATTAAGTAATTGAAAATACTATGTCTGCTTTTGTGACTATCTATGACTATAGGTGTTAGTTATAGTTGTTGAACTAGACATTGAAACTTTTGGTTTTTGAATAGGGGAATTCAAGCAATTGAAAGCCTTACCAACCAATGGATTGAACTTGAAGGGTTATTCAGAGTCCCCCATTTCCCCAGCTAGGTTCTTTGAAGTAGTTGCTAATGATTTGCTAACTCTCAATAAAAATCTTCAATTGGTAAGTAATGCTTTTGGGATGGATGTTTTCTGGTGTTTTATCTAGTATGAAAGATTTATGATTGTTACTGTCTGTCTCATGAAGTCCTGTTCTATATACTGTGAGTGAGAGTGGCTTTAGCAGACCAAAAAAGTGTAGAATTTTTAAAGGAAGGAAACAAGGGGCATAAGCTTGAATGAAGTTCTTTAACTGTTCTGGGATTTTGTTCTTGTTACCTTTATTGAATTCATTAGTTTGGCTTTGTTTGGTATTTACATGTTTCTTTGTATCTAGATACCAATTAACAAACTGCAATGTTTTGGGATTAATGGTATTCAATTTTATTGATTTATTTATTGAGATACATTTTTTAAGACCATTCTAAATTGATTGTATTGTAGCACATATGTTACTACGCATTAGATTTTTTTAGTGTAAGAATGTTTATCCAGTCAATTTGTGCGAAGTTTTTATCATTCTCATTCCCTGTTGAACCTTCTTTCATTTAGCTTCTTTTTCTTGCAAATGGTGATCGTTTGATAGCTAACTTTTAATGTATCTGATAAAGATGCTTTGATGGATTGTAGGAGCAGAAAATCCAGTTTTATTGTCTGCAGCTGATCAGATTTTTAGTGCTGGTGGGAAGAGGATGAGACCAACTTTGGTGTTCTTGGTGGCAAGGGCAACTACAGAGTTTCTTGACTTGAAGTAAGCACATAATTCTCTCTCTCTCAAAATCTATTTTTCTCTATCTCACCCCTCCCTCTCTCTCACACACAACATGTGCACATGTACACACATGCATATTCACACGTTCTTTGCTATAGCTAAAAATTCTATATGAAAATAAAAAGTTGAAAACTTCAT
>Ga0123342_1001628_pt1 | contig 37724 bp, 19 predicted proteins | sample Turbeawhitnodule_FD_89960 | JGI IMG/M metagenome (GOLD analysis project Ga0123342, IMG submission 89960) | Root nodule microbial communities of legume samples collected from Mexico - Turtle bean Mexico white nodule | ecosystem: Host-associated > Plants > Roots > Nodule | place: Mexico: Nepantla...
AACAATCCTATTAAATCCTCACAAATCTCTTCATTTTGTGAAGAATGAAAAAATCCCTCCACCCTCTCCCCCATCCTCTCCCCCACTCTCAAAACCATGGAAACAAACACAAAAAACACCCCCTCCCTCCTTCCCCTCTCTCCTCCCACTTGGAAGCAAACACACCCTAAGAGAGAAGGATAGGGTGATCGTGGAATCCACACATCGATCTATTCATAGACAACGAAATATGAGGAATTCCAAACTAAGTGTTCAATCGTTAGATAATTTTTCAATCAACGGTCACAAATAAATTACCTTTCAAATCTAATGACAAACACGTTCATCGAGAAACTTTAAACTCTTTGTAGGTTACTCCTACTTAAGCTTGGGGTATGTCATACTTATTGGATATAAATCGAATGATCAAGTAGACATATATAGTTAAAAAATTGATCTTTCTTTCAAATACTAATCATTAACTCTCAAACTTGAAGCTAGTAAATTGTTAAAAATTTACTTTTAACAATTTTTTTATCAGAAAAAAAAAATTAAATTACTTTTAACAATACTAGTATTTTTAAGTTATCTTTACATCAAACAAATGCAAACACCATTAAAGAAGAATGCTACATAGAAAATAAATTCTGATAGCTTTTCTGGTGAAGGTTGAATCTCGTGACATATAATTATGAGTTGGTTAAAAGGTTTGAATCTCCATTTGTGTATGAGATTTGAATGAAATTAGATATTACATATATTTTCCCTCTCGATACAATTTTGTTTAAGACAAATATACACTATAAAGCTAGCTATATATGTTTAGTTTAAGAAAAAAAATCTGAGTGGATAACTACAGTAAACAGATTGCACATGAATTTGTTATTTCCTTTACTTTATACATATAATTTCAAGTAAAAGAAAAAAAGAGTTCAATCGTATTTGGTTTCCACAAGAGAAAAGAAAAGATAACATATATATGGAAAAACAAAGAATATAAATAAAAAATATTTAATTAAATAAAAATAAATTATTCTATTAAGATTATTCAATTTAACAAATAAATAAAATGTTATTTCTTGTTATTTTATTATTATTATTTTTTTATCAGCAAAGAATTAATAAATTAAAAAGAGACACTTCAGGGGTGTCCCAACCCGTATACATGAAACCTTTGGTTCTAGATCACCAGAGCACATACAAGACTCGCAAAGACCTGCTGAACAAGTGCAATGACGTTCCTAAGAACTACCAAAAATCAAATGCACACTTCCCAACATAGTGATATTAAACTATTATTGATTGTGTTTTAGCTTAATATTTTATTATTATTATTATTTATTATTATTATTATAATAAAATAGGGTAAAAAAAAATTTAAACCACACAAAATAGATTATAAGATGAAAATTGTGGAAAGGAAACTTAGGTAAGGAGGAGAAAGGAATAATAATCTTGAATGGATGGGGAAGGACTTTGTTTGAATGGGAAAGCTACAGGAGCAACAACTGTTAATGTTGTTGGGAAGGAAGAACCTAAATGAAGAAAATGAGGATTCGTGGGTGTGGAGAGATAGGGATTCTACATAGTTTTCAGTTCAATTAGCATACATAATTTTGAAAGGAGAAGGACAGGTCGAATGTGTCGCTATGTATGAGGGGTTTTGGAGGATTAAGGCATAATCGTCCATCAACTCAAGCTTGGAGGGTGTTTGAGGATAAAATAGCATCGAAAGTTAATTGGACAAAAAGGGAGATAATAGTGGAAAACATTGTTTGTATTATGTTTGGGGAGGGGGAGGAAACTAGAGTTCACTTATTTTGTACATGTTAGGTAGCCTGACTTGTTTGGTCTAAATGTTATGAGTGGGTGGGCATGGATGTCGAAAATGCTTTTCTCTCAATTCAGGATGATTGAGAAAAGTGAAGCAGTTAATCAGATATGGATGTGCGTGTGAATAGTAGTTATAGGAGAATTGTGGAAATAGAGAAATAACAAGATTTTCAAAAATGGATGCATAGATCATACAAAAACATTCACGATGGCGCAATTGAAAACTTGGTCATGGATAACCTCGAAGGTACGCTTAACAAGTTTTTCTTTTTTTCTGATTGATGTATGGAATCATTGGTGTGTATGAGATCTATTAAATGTAATGTTGGTTAGAGAAGCGTGGATCAAATCTGTTGGGTATGTGTAAGTGATTGAGGTAAGGTAGGGATGAGCAGGTTTGCTCAAGTTTGCGTCCTTTTATCCCATGTATAAGGGTTGATGTATCCCTAAAATACTTTTATTTATAAATTATTTTCTTGTTGACAAAAAAAAGAGATGAAAATTGTAGAAGATTTTTTTTTTCTTTTTAACCCATTCTAGATGTTTGTTTAATATTTAAAATCTTGAATTTATGTTTTGACTATAAATGAGAAAATGATTCAAAAATAGTTTAATTTGGATGTGCATATTTTATATTTAACTTGATCTGTCACAAAACTAAACATATACATATGCATAATCAATGTTGTAACTCAATGAGATACCTTATTACTTTTTTGTTGTTGTTTTGTGTAAAACATAAATGTGTGGGTTTTAGCAATTTCTTTTAAAAATAAAAAAACTTCATAATTTTAAAGAAATTAAAATACTTTGAATTTGAATTAAATTTGATTTAAATTATTTATTGTTAAAAGTTTTATTTGAATAATGTAATTTAAATTTATTTTTCTTATTAAATAAACATATTTTAATGATTAGCAAATATAAAAAGTTTTTTTAATGTTAAAAAATATTTAATAATTCAAAAATATTATTAAGTAATTTTTTAATGTTGATTTTTAATCAGAACTCATCAAGATTTTTTTAATTCTTTTATTACAAAACTTATGTTAGTTAACGCATGTCTTTAGTCAAAATTATTTTGAGTTAATATTTGTTACAATTATTTTGGTTGATTAGTTAGAATTATTTTTTAAAATTAATTTTCGACAACTTTTCAATAAATAATTGATTTTTTTCTTAGATAACACAACTAAAAAAATAATCTTAATAAGGTTGCTACAAAAATTTCTTAGTTAACTTTAAAAAATATTAATTGACTTGGTTAAAAAATAACATTAATAACATTGATTGAAACCCAATAATTACAAAAGTTTGACAAAAGTGATCTTAAAAACACTTAATTGACATTGAATGAAAAATTATCTCACCAATATTAACATAAAAAAACTCTTAATAACATCAACTGAAAAAAAATAGTCTCTATTAATGAAAAACAATTTTAATAATATAAACTAAAATTAATTCTTAAAATATCAATTTGTAACTCATACAACATATATATGTGGAAAAAAAAAGTACGAAAAATTTAAAATTCTTGATCTACAAATAAAATTTGAAATTTTATAATTTTAATTTTAGGGGATCAAATTATGCAAATTTTTATTTCTTCTAAATAAAATTCATTCAACTAGAATATTTCAACTTTTTTTTTATAAAAATGAATTACCTTTTAAAAATTCTACTTCGACACAATCTACTTTCTCTCATTTTTAATTATATTTCTTTCTACCTCTCCTCTATTTTAGAGAAGCAAATAATATTTTAATTTATATAACAAAATTAAATATACATACAACTTTCAATAAAAAAATTTGATCTTAATTTATGTTAAAGTAATAGTTAATTTTAATATTGAGCTCCCATTAATAGATAATATAATCTTTTGAATTAAGATAAGATAAGCAGGTGGAGAAATGTAATTAATGGAAGGTGGTGTATAAATGAATAGGATATAGACTTTTTAGATATGCCTATTACCTTTTCCTCTTCTCTTTTCTTACCTAATCATCTAAGTTAATAAGATTCCAACTTTTCACAATATAAATTGATACTGTCAGAAAATATTAAAATAATAAACTTAGTTCATATTATCTTTTAATTTTCAAAACTACTAACTAAAAATGGTGTCAATGAGTTGGATAAAAAAAATGTATAAACCTTTAAATCTCACTCAAAATAAGCCTACAATATAACAACTAAATAGAAAACTATAGTGTATATAGTTTAGCTTATACAAAATCAAATTGATTGTCCAAAATTAAAAAAAAAAGGACCACAAATAAACCCTAGATAGATTAGGTGGATAAAAGGCATTAAAAAAAGCTTTAACATTTTTGTAATTAGCATGTGCATCACATTGGGTTAATTAAGTAGAAATTCCACGTGCATTACCAATTTTCTATATGCTAGTTAAGTAGTTTATGCTATTTATTCTAAATTAGTTTGTTATAGTTATATGATATAGGATGATAAAATGGGTTAGATTGGTCTAGGTTTTCATTGGTTTATAAAAAAAATATAAAGTAGAATAGGTTAAACCTTTGGAGAAATGAAAATCTCAATAATACGAAAATGTTATTTAATTTTTTTTAAAAATAAACTGACATATAAAAACTGATTAACGGACTAAAAATACTGCCTAAACCACCTTACCATCAAAATGATTATATTTTTCATATGCGGTGGCTCATGGGAAAGAGAAAGGTGTAGAACACAACATAAACAATGAACAAAGTGGTTGCTATCACTTTTGTTCATAATTCTTTTTCTATTGAAGTTGAAAATATTAGTGTTTAATTGTTTAATCAATTCAAAATAGAAAAAGTATTGATTTTTTTAACATAACTTCCATTTGATTTTTTTTTGGGGTGGCAATGCATCCGCATAAGCCAATAAGCCAGTCCCGCACTTGACCTGTCTCGCATAGAATCTGTGGATTGATTTTTCTAACCCTCCCACATAAGGGTTGGTCCATTTTTTTTAATAAAATTTTTGGATTTTTTTAATTTAGATGCATTATTTAAATGGTCTCATAATATTATTTTCATGATATATGTGTAGTAAGATGTTATTAAAAAAATCGGAATGTGAAATATGAGGCTACATAAAGAAAATATAGGGGGTGTAGGAAAAAAATTATACATTTTAAAGTTATGCGGGTTATGCATGCCAACCGCCCCGCTCTGCACTTGGCCCATGTGGACTGCGGATTATGCGGGACGGGCCTAAGCGAGTCAGCGAGTTGAAATATGCAACTCATCTTGCGTTTTTTTGAGCGAGTCGCGGGCCGGCCTGCATGGCCCGCTCCACTTTGTCACCCATAATTTTTTTTCTCTTAAAAGAGAACAAGAGAGAAGAAAAGGTCAGATCTCTCACTAAATATTATATTCTCATTTAATTGTAAATCTACCTATAAATGAAATGAATTGAAGATTAAATGTTTGATAAATAAGTTTGATTATTCCTTGACAGGGTAAAACGAGATTATTTATCCACTCAATTTTAACTCATCAATGGTTTAAACTGAAAATCATATGATCAACAATTTTGTATTTAATGTTAGTATATTTACATAGAAAATCACAATAGTGGTATTGAGTTAAATATATTTTTAGCATTGTGTTTGTTTCATAAGTGGATGAGTGGAAGGGAAAGAGAGTGAAAACTTTTTTTTTTTATACAAATAAAGATATTTGTGTTGATTTCATCTAAGATTTTTGCATTTTACCTAAATACTTATTGAGTATGAAGTCAAAATCAATTGAGTTGGACTAACTAAATATCATGTTTAGTGTAATTAGTGTGCAACATTAAAGAAATGAAAACCTAATAATTGTCCGTGTGGATGTCGGTTGCAGTTAGCGACTGAAGCACGATAAATCATGTGTTCTTTATTTTTTTCAGTTAATCCATGATTGTGTGTATTGTTTTCGCGTACGTTTTTCCATCAATACCTATAACAATATACAAAATTAAATATTATATAAATTTATTTAACAATTTTTTCCCTCACTCAAAATTGTAGATTAATTATTTTTCTATACTTTATAAAGTTTTGAAAGAGATTGTTGTAAATAAATTACGTGATAAACAAAATTCCACATCAACTAAAAATCTAATTTTGACTATTTATAAATGTCAGCCCGAAATTTCACTTCAGCAAAAAGTTTGGCTTTGATTATTTATCGACGTTAAAAATATTTAATAAAAATATATTTAACTTTAATAATATTTAATTTAATTAATATAATAATTAATTATTTTTATTTTTAAATTTAATAATTTGTTTATAAAGTAAATTCTTTATATATATAAAAGTTTTGATGAAAAGTCAGATAATTGTTGATTGACAAGTGCCTGTAAACTCCCTGAATCATTATTATTTAGATGGATAGACCTTTTGTTAGACCTTACACTCCTTATTAAATCAGCAGGTAGCCGACCAACCAAGCTAAGTTCAAAAAGTCAAAATAAATATCTATATTTTATATGATTGGAAGAAAATCTAGTTCAAATTTTCCTGCCTAATATATTTAATTTAAATGAAAACTTTCTATTAAGTTATGAGCAACTTTTTTATATATATTAAAAAAATATTATAATAGATAACAGGCTATTTTTATGTTCTGTCAATTTATAAACATTAACTAGAATTTAATTGTAGGAATTGCCTATTGTACCGGTATGGATGAGGCCGACCCCTAACCTCCTTGTCCGAGATCTGGTCAACCTAACTAAAACTAAAGGAAGGTCGGTCGAGACCTGAGAGACTTGGTTGAGATGACGAGGCCGACTGCCTGTTTGGTCGAGACCTTGGAAGACTCGGTCGAGACCTTAAGAGTCTTGGCCGAGACAATCGACACCACTGGAATTTGGCCGAGGGCCGGCCCACACCATGGGTACTTGGCCGTCGGCCGACCCCTACTAAAGTTAACGCTCAAACCAAGATCAGTGAAGTTAATCCATCACTAAGAATTAGGTAATGCGACCTTAACCAGTATTCACCTCGATAAACGGGCCCAACAAGGTAGGTCCATTAGAATAATATAAATAGCACGTATTCCGAGGAGTAAGGTATGTCATTTATTACTGTTCACCTACCTGAGAGCTGACCACCCACTTTACTGACTTGAGCGTCGGAGTGCCTTCGCAGGTACCCCACCATCCGATGTTCAGCCGAGACCGAGTGCCGAAGGAGAAGCAAAAGGACGAGAAGAATCCCAGCTCACCATCCTATACGCCTAACATTTTCTTCTATCAATTGCTTTGATTTATTCCAAGAGTTGACATATCAATGTCAAAAATAATAACGCAGGCATGGTCATGATTTAGATTTCTTATGACTAATTGAGATACAAAAATCATAATTTCCTACAACTAAATAATTGGTTAAGTACAAATTTGTCAACGATCAAATTGTATTGTATATTATTATATATCCAAAGTATGAAAAATGTTTTTATTATAGTGAGAGAAAAGAAGAAAAAAGACTTTGACTTTTTCATAATTAAAATAAATTTATATTCAAGTTAAAAATAAAAGAATTTATAAAAGTATATGAAAGAATTGGTATAAATGAACTTATGTATAAATTATTTTAATGATTAAATATGTTTTTCCTTTTATGAAATTTCCTTTTTGTCTAAAAATATATTTTATTTTGATTTTAATAAAAAACATTAATTTCAAATTTTCTTTTTATTTTCTTCTTTTAAAATTTTGTAAAAATTCTCATCCATAACTATTATATATTTAGCATTTAATGCTCATCATATAACTGGTTCAGTTCGAGGCAATCATAGTGAGCACTGCCTTAGAGTCAATGCAAGTATGCTTTTGATCCGAGAAAAATAATTAAGATTCCTTTATTGTCTCTAATGAAAAATATGACTCCGAAAGGTTAGCTTTTGCAATTATTTTCTGGACTAACTTTAGAAGAAAAAAATGTTAATTACATCACTCACGTTCCCACATGTCTCACATTTGTTTACATGGTAGAATCACTATGCAAATTCCAAAAGAGGGGGCACACTCTTGTTAAAATAGGTGAAAAGTGCATGCAGTGATATGTATATATTCATCATGAATTGGCTTTATCGTGGATCTTGGATGTTCAATGGTCTTAATTAACATCTTTTTCTTCATATATTTCATTTTCGATTGTTAAAATTAGCATATAGTAATTAATAAATAGGTAGCCTAGTGTATATAAGAATAGTAACTGTACTCCTTTAATAAACGAAGCTGCCGCAGAAATTCTGCTTTTAACGGTAAATAAATGCATATTTTGTTTTAATTGTTGATTTAATAGTTTTAGGTAACTATTCATAAAATCATTTAAGATTATAAATGTAATTGTTAGCAATGATAATAAAATATCTTCCTCTGATTTATTCTAAAAATCCAAATATTGGTATTAGAGTTATCTTCTTAAGGAATCTGTGAGGTTAGTAGATTGCAAGGAGGTTTCGATTTTTCGGCACCATCTGTCTTTGATAAAGACAATTATCAAATGTGGGTTGTTCGTACAGAAACCTACTTAGAAGCATTGAATATATGGAAAGCTGTAGAAGAGGAAATTTATAAGAATAATAATATTTCATGTACTCCTTTAATAAACGATGAACGAAGCTGCTGGAGAAATCAATGGGAAATCAATGATAAAAAAGATGGAGCTGCAAGGAGGTAGGGGAAGGCTAAGAAGCTCACCTCAGAGAAAGAAAATCTCACAACTGAGGAGGAGCAAAAAGTGATTTCTCAGAGACGTTGGAGGGGGTTAAAGATTATGAGAATTTAGATGAAAGAAAATGAGGCTCGTGCAAGTGGAATATAAACTCAATTAGTGCCAATTGTGTAATTCCATTTTTATTTAAGATAAACACAGCCCCGAAACATGCAGCATCTCTTGACTTGATGTCTCTAGCCAACGTGGGCGGGGCAATGTTATGCACATCCAGTTGTATCATGCATAAAATATTATGTGAATATAGCTAGTTGAAGCATGCAAACGAATTAACTAATGGATACCTTATTGCCACTTCCTTCTATATAAATCATGCCCTAGCCAAAGCAATAATAACTAAGTTCAAAGCACAACACGATGACTTCTATCATCCAATCCCTGCTTGTTCTTGTTCTAGCCACTTTCCTCACATTTATCGTCCCTTCCAATGCACATCTCACTCCTAATTTCTACGACAAAGTTTGTCCCAAGGCATTACCAATCATAAGATCACTTGTTCAGCAAGCGATTAATCGTGAACGACGCATTGGAGCGTCACTGCTGCGTCTGCATTTCCATGACTGCTTTGTTAATGTAAGTTATCAATTACTTTGTTACATTTGAGTTTCATGTTTTGATGCCATAAACATAGACACAACTAACTAATATTGCGCTCTAGTTTCCTATAGCAATTACTTTGCTAATCAAAGTTGAAAATTTCGTATAATATTATGATATATTGATGGTTGGGATGAGTTACAGGGATGTGATGGATCAGTTCTGTTGGATGACACCAAGAAGTTCATTGGCGAGAAAACAGCACTACCAAATTTGAATTCTATAAGAGGGTTTGAAGTGGTTGATGAGATTAAGGCAGCAGTTGACAAAGCTTGCAAAGGCCATGTCGTTTCATGTGCTGATATCTTAGCTACAGCTGCTCGTGATTCTGTCGCCATCGTAAGCATATATTATAGTTATAATTAGTTCCACACATTTATCATCTTTTTTTTATCATAAAATATTACTAAATATATGTATATTTCCACTATTTTTTCTCTCTAGGTTAACAAGAAAATAGTTTCTTCCAATTCTTTTAAATTTTTGGAATAAAACAGTACTTTATAGTTCATTGATTATTTAAAAAGTAACACATTTTGTGTTCCAAACAGCTGGGAGGTCCAAACCTATGGTACTCTGTATTACTAGGTAGAAGAGACGCCAGAAGTGCAAGCAAAGATGCTGCAAACGCCAACCTTCCCCCTCCATTTTTCAGCTTCTCACAGCTTCTGACCAACTTCAAATCTCACGGAATGAACCTGAAGGACTTAGTGGCACTCTCAGGTGGCCACACCATAGGTTCTGCAAGGTGCGGTACCTTCAGAGACCGCATCTACAACGACACCAACATTAACCCTAGTTTTGCAGCCTCTTTGCGCAGAACATGCCCTAGAGTTGGTGGTGATAGCAACTTGGCTCCGTTGGACCCAACTCCTTCAAGTGTTGACACTTCATACTACAAGGAATTGCTCTGCAAAAAGGGTCTCCTTCACTCTGACCAAGAACTCTACAAGGGGGATGGAAGTGAAAGTGACAAGTTGGTAAAGCTTTATAGCATGAACCCTTCTGCATTTGCTAACGATTTTAAGGATTCTATGATCAAGATGGGGAACTTGAAGCCTCTCACCGGTAGAAATGGAGAGATCAGACGCAATTGCAGAAGGATTAACTAATGCTGCATCCAAATATCGTTCGTGGATGCACCACAATAAAGACTCAAAGATTGAGAAATTATTATTATTAATATAATTATTATTATTATTATTATCATTATCATTATATTATGAGCGAACTAAGCTATGGATGCATGTGTTCGTTTAAAATGTCTGTAATTGTGTTTTTTCTACCTATTAAGATTAACGTGTTAGGTTCAGATAACTTTGAACCATAAGTGTCAAAAGAAACCAGCAAAAGATAAAGGTCGCTCTAAGACAGTGACTATGTAACAATTTGTGGACAATTTGTACTTTCTGAATTCGTGCAGTGAGTGAATCATCGCAAGAGTTTCAAATCTTGTTATTCGATTTAACTAAATTTTTTTTGAAGTTGACTTGTATAAAGTAAACACAATGTAAGCTATGTGAATTGCTAACAAGAAAACTCGTAATTAATATTTATAACTTTTAATATCGGTCTTATTAGTGAGAAATTTTTATAGCTTACACAAGTTTCTAGTAATTAACAGTAAGCAGTTTTTTTTTATAGCTTGCAAGTTTCTATTTTATATAATGTTTTCATTACCTATTGTTGATTTAATATTTGAATTTTTTCATATTAATTAATGAATTCATTTTTCATGAAAGATTAAAATTTTCATTCAAATTTTTTCTACTGAATGACCTGATTATGTAATTTCAGTGGGAAATACGACATTTAAACCGGCTATAATGCAGGAAATAGCTCATATAACATAGTGAGACAGAAGGAGGAATTAATATGGAAGAAAAGTGAGTTTAAGAGATACATATTTAAATAAGTCATGATAATTTGATCACTTTACTTAACAACAAATTAGTCACATTAATATTAACCACTAGACCAGACAAGTTTTTTAGTCAGATTATCAATTTTATTATACTTATTATTATTAATATAATAATTATATTAATAATAATAATAATAATAAAATAAATTATATTAATATTAATATTGTTAATATTATTAATAATAATAAGTATAATAAAAATCATAATAATATTAAAGAATTTGTTTGGTGTAGTGGTTAAATTTTTTTTGGTCAATGAAGGAACCTTGTTTTGAATCCCATTCATTGCAAATTTTATTTTATGGCGCTCCATGGCGCCAAAAGTTACATACGGATATGCAATTTTTTCCGTATGTAATTACATAAGGATTTTTCCGTATATAATACCTGTTTACATACGAAATTTAATTTGTATGTAAAAATCCGTATGCAATGTAAAGTTGACAGAGGCCTTACATAAAGAGAACTGCAAAAAATTTGAACGCCTTTCCAAGTTAACTTTAGTAGCAATCTTGTTTTCTAACACCCTCCAGGCCTATGAACAACAATGATGTCAGAAATTTGGTCTTACAAAAATAGAGTTTTGTTTAAGAACGATATTTGTGATAGGAAGGAAATCTTTAGTATAATCCAACAAATGGTGGATTCGGATCACTAAACTAAATAAAATAAAAAATCAGATTTTACTTATCCTTTATGGTGTTTGAACCCTTTAGCATATTTCCACTTGTCTTGATTGTTCTATCTCGTTGTTTAAAATAGGATATGTTCTCACATTTAACAGTTAAATGTAGTCTGCTAGTCATTTATCTGTCAAGTTAACAACTTCACCTACTTTGACACATTAGAAATCATACCAGTTGTATAAGGGTTGATCCATCCCTAAAATGGATCGCATTTATCAATTTATTATTGTCGATAAAAAAAAGAAGAATCATGCCAGTTTTTTTTGACCTTATACAATGCATAAAGGTGAAAGATTTCTTTATTAAAAATTCTATGTTTTATATGATAATTACAATATAAACATAAGGATTCAGCTTATTGTTAAATTTTTGGATTTTGTACAGCGTAATCTTGTAGATTATAGTTTTCTTTTTTTTTTTAAGAACATTTTATACAGAACCTTATATATGAGTTGAGATATTCCATTACTCTTTTATTTATATATTTTTTTACTGATTAAAATTTTTTTGCATTATGTTTACTTGTTTCGCTCAAACTTCTAATCTGTCCGTAATATGTGCAATTTACCCGCGTGTATACACTCATCTTCATTTATATATGCTCCATTACTCACGAGCTTAATTTTAGGTCAAACATTGAAAGTTTAAGAAATATTTACTGTCATTTTTTGCAGATTGGCCTGCAACATAAAATAATGATGGAAGATTATCTGGCACTTAATTATTATGAAACATTTTTTAATTAAAGCGTTATTACATCTGGTATAAGGTGAAAGATTAATACACAGAAAATAAGCTCTAATAATTATTTGGAGTTGGTGTACTCCCTCAATGTGAGATGTATTAATTATTTGAAGTTGGTCCCTCAATAGGAAATTAATGCATGCTTCATGTTCTATTTAATTATCAATGTATACCTACTCAGTATTATTATTGGTTACATATATCATTTTTTCCCTTAGTTACTTGCATACTCACCACACCGTCAGCAAGAAGAGCTTATAGAGTGGACCACATTGAAATTAACAATGTTGAAGTAAACGCATTGTGTTAGTTGTAATATATTGTTGGTTTGATTATAAGATTGAAGTTTTTTTAGTTTAGTGTTTTATTAGCTATAATTAAATTAATAAATATATTATAAATAGAATATTTATATATAATCTTTAAAATCTTGTGCCTTGAGTATAAGTGTCACTCGCTCTAGCCCATTCCAAAAAACAAAGAAATTTATATTTAGACAACATCGTGAAGACATAACAATGTACATGCTTCGTTAGTCTCACCAACCAACGACTTTTACATACAAATGTATCATTATGAGATTTGTTGGAGTTCCAATACATGCACAAAAATAAAGAGTTTGAATTTTGATTATTTGGCTTATATCATAATGGGACTTCACTTCTTCTATTTGATTGATTGATTCTTGTAGCACCTTCATATATCATCCCTCTTGAAGTTCTGATTTTTCCATTCACCGCTTAGCTTTCTAGTGTTATCGTTATATCCCTACATTTTCTTCACTATTCACAGCCTCAACATTCATCATCCAACTTTACTTATATGCCTTCAAGTCCTTCTTCATTACAACAAAAATTATAATATGTGCAATCTGTCATGCATTACTATGCAAACTAGGTAGTTACTGTGTGAATTGATTTTGCTGAATTTGATTATTATATTGAGACACCATGTTTATTTTAATTTTATTTATTTTTTGTTGAGAAAAAAAAAATCCTTCTCCTTATTTGCAGAACTTGTGCTCCAATTCTCCTGGTGCGGTTGGTTTATCCTTTACTTACCTACATGACAAACACTACACTATATAACACAACACACACAATTCACATTTTCTCCTACTTCCTCTCTCTATCCTTATTCCTCCTTCCACGTGCTCTTTATTTCACATCTAGCATCAACTAATTTATTTAGTCTCAAATAAAAATATTATTAAAAAGTTGTTGAATAGTGACTGAAATATATGGTCTTATCATCGAAAAATGTAGTAACTATTATTTACAAAATTAGTTATCAAATTAATGATTATAAATTATATCATCAAATCATTCACAAAATCAGTAAAAAAAAATCAATAATTATATTAAGTTTTTATTTTCCAACAATTTATGTATATTTCTCTTTTTTAATTTTCACGCTTAGCTCACCCAAAATTAATATTAATAATAATATTAAATATATTAATAATAATATAATAATAGTAATAATATTAATGCTAATATTATTAATATTAAAAATATTAAAATTAAATAGAATATTAATAATATTAATATCAAATAATAATAAATTAGTAATAATATTAATAATTAAAATAATAATAATAATAATAGTATTATTATTATTATTATTAATATCAATAAATAATATTAATAAATATAATAATAATTTTAACATTAACAATATTAATAAATATAATAATATTAATATCAATAGTAATATTAATTAAAATAGATTAATAATAATTAAAATAATACTAATTTTAATAATAACATTATTAATGACAATATTATAAATAATAATAATAATAATAATAATAGTCATAGTAACACAATAATAATCATACTTTTTCATTACTGGTTTTGGAAATATTCATTGTTGTAGTTTTGGAGGTTCAACTCCTTTTTCAACAAAACGTTAAAATTAACTTTAATAGCCTTAAAAATGATATAATAAAAATATAATAATAGTAAAAAAAGTATTAATAATAATAAACCAATTTTTTTTAGTGTAAGATTTTAAAATAGTGATCAATATTTTGGTCACTGTTTAACTTAGTGCTGATTTTGATCATTTAGTGATTGAATTTTTTGTTATTATTTATGATTTTTGTTGTAGTTAATTAAATAATAGATGAACATGACCCAAGAAATGCATGGAGACAAGTATAATGATAACATTCTTATTCTTACTACCTTTATGAAATACATGTCTCCTTTGTTTCTTATTTTTTTATCTTCTATCAAGCTCAATCTAAACTAGTTATGGCCTGATCTACTCTTACTATTCTAACCCTTCTACCTACATCTCATATACCATACCTCTCATTCTTAACAATAAACTACAAAAAAGTATCAAAATTTTATTAATATTATTTATGAATATAAATATGAAGATAAATTTATTTACAAACACAGATTCATGAATAGTTTACCTACGGAATTATATTTATAAATAATATTAATAACAATAATTTTATCATCAATTTTAATAAAAAAATTAATATTAACAATAACAATTTTATATTAATAGTAATAATAAAAATATTAATACTATTATTCATAATAATAATAATATTAATATTGTTATTAATATTATTAGTATTGTTATTAATTTTATGAATGCAAATTCTGTGGATAAATTTATCTATGAATATATATAAATAATAATAATTATAAATATTATTATTATTTTAATATTAATAATATTTTTATTATTAATATTAGTAATAATAATATTAATATATGTTAATAATATTAATGAATTACATATTAATAATATTGATGATATTAATCTCAATATTATTATTGTTATTATTAGGATTTAGGGTAATATTTAATAATAATACTAATAATAACCATAATTATAATAAAAACAATGATATAATGTTTGTATTGGTTAAAACTTTTATCTCTCTACTTGATTCGATTTCCTCCAAAAAAATATTAATGATTATAATAATAATAATTATTATTATTATAATAATTATTATTATTATGGCTTTTAACTATCATAAAAGTTTTTTATTAACAATGAATATCTATCATATAAGTAGTTCGTACACTAATCACAGTAACTTTGCCCCTGAACTGTCACTATGTTCGCGTAGCACGGGTAGTAGTAATGTTATCATTAAATTCATCGTCAATGTAATAGCTTTTCTTTCTCGAACGGATTTGGAGATTTAGAGACCAAATTTGGAGATCTAGGGAACAATTGCTCCTGCTGACGTGTCCGGTCGGTTTCACACTTTTGATGCTTCTTGATGCATTCGTCTTCCTGGTTGTCCAACTCCTCAGGCGGGTGGAGTACCTGCAAAATGCACTTCGATACTTAAGTACCTGCAAAATGCACTTCGATACTTAAGTCAGTGGGGTATCAGCACTCGGTTATCAGAGTACTGTAGATAATGACGTACATTTCTTTTTGAAATGCGTGTTATTGATATTACCTCAATGGGTCTTCATTGTTGGGCCAGGTTAGTTTACAATTAGAGTTGTGTTAGGTCACCCTTAATCATGGATTAGTCTCGCAAATCCGATCAACCTTTGACTTGAATGTTATGTGTCGGTCGACCACGTGTGCGACGTGATCGACTATCTCGTTTGAGTCACGATTTGGTCCTCAAGTTGGTGACTCGGCTGGTCGTACAAGTACATTTATATTTCTAAAAAAAAAAAAAGTATATGCATGCTTTCTTGACTTTTGAAGAAATCATCATAGTTGAACTATTTCAGTTTTCGTTTTCACTAATGTGTGATTATGAATTTTTGCAATCCAATTACTTAATAAATTATGACTTTATCCAAATTATGAATCTTCCTTACTAAAGCCGACCTAATAATTGCACTGAGTAGTACAGCACGAAAAGAAAAACTATATTAAGATTCTATTTACTCTTGTTTTAACGTTGCAGAATTGGTCGACATTTTCGTTTCAATATTTTCAACTTTCCTTGGTTAACATTTTGTCAATACGAACTATTATATTCATATATAATACTTACCAACTACCTCTTCTTACGCGCAACTTTTATGATCAGTTTACTCATAGAAGCTGGCATGGACTTTTGGCTCTCTCACACAATTAACTCTTTTCATATATAATATACTCTCATATCACTCACAAACTCAGAAATTAAGGTTAAGGGTAAATGGATATTAAGGTAGTTTATATACTTCTCTCAACCTAAAAAACGATTTTTAAAAACAAAACTGTGATGTAACATGTAACACTGATATCGAAAGCGGAAAATATATTGACACTAGACTTTTCATTATTTGTACCAACGACAATTCTCTTTGACCCGTGATACGTAATATACTTTTATAAAAAAACATACATTTTTTCTTCATTACTTTATCCATTTCCTAATTATAAATGGCTCCCGTTTTTCTGTTTTATGTGTTTCAAAACTTCCATGTAAATATCCATTATGTTTTTCTATATTCTGAAATATTAGTACTCAAATTTTGAGGGCAAGATTCTGAAAACAATTCTTCACTGTTTTTGGTTTAACATTCTTACCTTTTGCTTAACATGCGACTTTTTCCCATTTGAAGCTGGCATGCATTTGCATGCAATGCATAGAAATGTGTGGCCCGTGGGGGCAATATTTGAACATTTCTCTTACGCGGTTTGCGTCAATTTGTAATTTAGCAAAATCAAGTTGAAACACAACGATCCAAAAATTTAGGTAGATTACTCAAACAAGTAAACTAGCTGGTTGCTACTTGGAGTCTAGTCTATATAAATCCCACTACCAATTAAGATAAACTCACACAAATCATACACTTGTTAAGATCGAGATCCAAAAATGGCTTCTCATCTCCAACATTTCCTTGTTCTTATTGCCATGGCCACACTTCTCACAATCCCTTCTCATGCACAACAACTCAGTCCTGAATTTTACAACATGGTTTGCCCTCAGGCACTTCCAATCATTAAGTCAGTTGTTCAAAGAGCCATATTCCGTGAACGACGTATGGGAGCTTCTTTACTGCGTTTGCACTTTCATGACTGCTTTGTCAATGTGAGTTGCATGCACACGCTGTAATCCTTAGTTCTATCACTAATCAATATTGCTTTTCTACTCTTTCTCACATTGAAAGTTAAACATCTCCAACAAAAAAATTACAATAAGAAGCATTGCAGATATTCCAATAATGATCTGATAGCATGTGTCTGTCTTGCAAATGGTACTCTTATAAACAGTGTCAAATTAGCTATAGGATCAGGTTTTTCATTCATGATAATTTTCTCTGACTTTTGTTTTCCTCCCCCCGTTGACTTCTTACATACAGCCTGCATATACATCATTTCCAAGCCAAGTTGACTAGGTCAAGTTAGTTGATTCATTTCATTATAGTAAATTTTCATTGGTACCGTATTCAAATAAGAACTTTTAGTTTGAACTGAGTAAATTATCCTCAAAAAAGTAATGTGCATGGCTGAAATTATAGGGCTGTGATGGATCAGTTCTGCTGGATGACACCCCAAATTTCACAGGGGAGAAGACTGCACTACCAAATATTGGCTCAATTAGAGGTTTGGAGGTGGTTGATGAAATCAAAGCAGCGGTTGACAAAGCTTGCAAACGTCCTGTGGTATCATGTGCAGATATCTTAGCAATTGCTGCTCGTGATTCTGTTTCCATTGTGAGTGTCAACACTAGTCATACTAATCTTAATTCTCTTCTCACATTCTGGAACAAATAAATTATGAAAGAGCTAGAAAGTGAATTAGATTGGTAATGTAATAAAAAGAAAGAATAGAGAGAAAAATAAAATGAAATGAAGTAGAAGTAAATAAACTGTGTGAATACTTATAGATGAATATCTCCTTCAAATAGTAATGAATGCTTTGCTCTGGTAACAGTTGGGAGGTTCACTCTATTGGTACAAAGTGCCACTGGGTAGAAGGGACGCAAGAACTGCAAGCAAGGATGCTGCAAACTCAAATCTTCCTCCCCCATTTTTCAGCCTCTCCCAGCTTCTTTCAAGTTTTCAATCTCATGGACTTGACCTTAAAGATCTCGTAGCTCTTTCTGGTGCACACACCATTGGATTTGCGCAATGCTCTACCTTTAGGAACAGGATCTACAATGACACCAACATAGACCCCAACTTTGCATCTTCTTTGCAGAGCACATGCCCTAAAAGTGGTGGAGATAGTAATCTGGCACCGTTGGATCGTGTCACTCCCTCAAGAGTTGACACTTCATACTACACTGCTTTGCTAAGACAAAAGGGTCTGCTTCATTCTGATCAAGAGCTCTTCAAAGGAGATGGCAGTGAAAGTGACTCTTTGGTGAAGCTCTACAGCAGTAACCCTTTTGCTTTTGCAAGAGATTTCAAAGCTTCCATGATCAAGATGGGTAACATGAAGCCTCTTACTGGGAATGCTGGAGAGATCAGAGTCAATTGTAGAAGAGTCAACTAATCTGGAGCAATTGCAGAGTTATAACTGCAATTACAACCTTCAAAATTTCTCAATGAATCCATAATTTATTAAAAAATTATTTCTATTTTTCCTTTTAACCGTTGTAATGTAGAACAACTTAGTCTTAAATTGTAAACCTAAGACTCTTTTGATAGTACAAAAAGGAATGAACAGCTTCAATGTCAAACTGTTCATTCCTTTTGAGTTTCCATGTATTTGTATAATGTAATTGTGACTGTATTTGTATTCATTTAGTAATTTTTTAGTAGCATAAATAATTGTGATGAAGTGATAATAAATTGAATTAGTTGTATTTGTTCGTAATGAGCTCAAATAATTATCCCCAAAATCCTCTATTATTAATATAATTTTTTTGCCAATTAAAAAAACTTAGCTCAAATAATTGCATTTACAGTTTAAAACCCTAATAATACTATATTATAATTGATAATTAGTAATATGCGTAAGGTCAACATTTAGTTACGATTATTTTCAGTGGAAGAACATGAGTTTGACTTGGAGCTGAGAACCGTGCTCAAAGTATACTTTATTAGTGTGTTTCGGTTTTCTTTAAGACGAACTTTCAAAGTTGTATAGTGAAAAGGTTTGATTAATTTTAAGCAATTCTATGTTTGGATATTTTTAATTTTTATTAAAAAAATTATTCTATTGACTATTTAAAACATTTATAATTTAGAATTGAATATTCATTATTTAATTTTTTTTTCCAATGGGGGGATGCACATGATTACTAGTTTTTAAATAAAACATAATCATGGATGGTGACATAGGCACCATCTTGTGTTAAGTAAAATATATTTTTTTATAAAAACAATAGAAAAATGGTAACTAAGAAAACAAATGTTATATTTAAAAAGAAAGAAAATGATTAATCGTGAAAAAAATACAAAACAATAAAAAGTTATTTTAATTTTTTTAACCCCTTAATTAGGACAACTTTGAAACTGTTAAGTCAACGAATTGTTGGCCTATCGCTAAACTCAATAACCTACCAAACACTGTTTTAACTTTTAATAATAATAATAACGATCGATTTAAAAAAAAAATTGCACTCTTGTTTTATATATTTTCATGAAAATAAAGAAAGTGCATTCCTCTGAAATCATGGAGAAATAATATTGTGTTTCGAAGCTATTTGGAACCAAAATTCATTTAGTTAAAAAGAGTCTTGAATTAAGTTAATAAGATACAAAGTAAACAAGTGAAAAAATTGTATTGCCTCTGAGTTATCTTTTACAGTGGATGATGGCGTTTAATTATTATAGTTGATTCAATTAAAATCAGCAGAAAATGATGCAACATGCTACTTTTACACCAAGAATTGAAATGCCATGAGAATAACACTTGTGTCATGGACCAACAATAACACTCTTTATTTAAAGTATCCAATTCATGGAGAACTACAACTAAAAATAAACTGACTACAAATTCAGATAATTCTTTGACATTAACAAGACTCGAACACACCAAAAAAAAAAACATAACACAAAGATTGTGACTGAATGAGCATGTAATTCTCTAGCTAGCTTTGCTCAATTCATGCTCATCCAACTTTCTCCATTTTTAGTTAACTGCGCGGCAATTTGTTCTGATTTGGCCACTGCTTCCTGTCAAAGGACTGAGGTTTCCCATTTTGACCATGGCACTAGAAAAGTCTGCATAGAAAGATGAAGAGCTGGTGCTGTAGGCAGTGACCTGAGAATCAGTAGAACCACCACTGAAGAGTTGTTGATCAGAATGCAGAAGGCCTTTCTTGTTCACTAGATTCTTGAAATAAGAATTGTCAAATAACACATTGGTGGTCACATCAAGTGGGGACAGGTTGCTATCACCATCAGTGCTTGGACAATTTGACTGTGTTGATGTTGCAAAATCTGAATCAATGTTGGTTTCATTGTAAATCCTACCCCGGAAGAACTGGCATTTGGCTTGCCCTGTTGTATGAGCTCCTACACATCATTGTACATTAATTGAGATAAGAAAAAACAAAATCATTAGGTTTTGTACTGAATTTACAAATATCTTGACATGTTCTCTGAATTTACCTGAGAGGACTACCATCTCTTTGGTGGTAAACCCCTTATTTGAAAAAGCTGTTATGAGATCACTCAGATCCAATTGAGGAGATGGAATATCGGTGGTGGCAGCATCTTTACTTGCGGTGGTTGAATCCCTTCTCCCTAAGCCAACAGTCCATGATGAACCACCCAACTGTTACAATAAAAATGCCATTCACTTAATATTTTATATTAAAACTACAAACTTATCATACATCAGTGAAAATGGATTTCTTGTTTATGTGAATTTTTCTTGTATATGTTCATAGTATTGTAATAAATTAACTTACTGATACGACAGAATCACGAGCAGCAACTGCAAGAATATCTGCACAGGAAACAATTCCTGGACAATCAGTTTCCAACTGACTTTTGATGTCGTCGATTACATCAAAACCTCTCAAAGAATCCACGTTTGCAGCAGCTGACTTTTCTCCCGTGAAGCTCGAAGTGTCATCTAGAAGAACTGATGCATCACATCCCTACAAGTTTCATAACAATATTTAATCAACAAAGACACAATGTGTTCTCCATGGTGTAGAAAAATAAATGTGTAACTTCTGGAAACTCATACAAGCTACATATATTCTATTCCATGACAGAGTCCAAGGATGTTTGGAGATCATGTCATGTCATGTTGAAGTTGTATATACATATGCATGGATGTTCATGCAAGATCTGAGTGAATATATGCATGTGTACGTGAGTAAGAGAATGAAAGAGACGAAGGAAGGGAGAGAGAGAGAGAAGAAAGAACTTGCATTAACAAAGCAGTCATGGAAATGAAGACGGAGCAAGGACGCTCCCATGCGACGCTCTTTGGAAACAGCACTTTTGACTTTAGATTTTATGGTGGAGAGAGCACTGGAGCATGATGTTGCATAGAAATCTGAAGATAGCTGAGCAGAGGCTATGGCAAGCAGACAAAAGAAAAGAGAGAAGCAAAACACGTTGCAACGTGAATTCAAAGCCATTATAGTTCAAATAATCACTAGCACTGGCTAGGTCAAGTTTAATTTGAACTTGTGGTTTTGTGAGTGAACACTGCTCCTCCAGCTTAATATATAGCAAGCCATGCGCGGTCTATTTTGGACCTTATGTGATCTGGTTCTGATCAACTTTAAGTTGGTCAAAAGAACAGAAAATTAAACACTATGCATGTTTTAGTTATTGGGTTTCAACCAAAGTCTCCCATTTGGTTTATTATTGCATGGTGGTTGCTTATTTCGATGTGTTGGATATTAAATTAAAGGTAATGTGTTCAAGGTAATGGGGGAAAAACAGATTTATTATTCTATTGGTAGACTTAGAAAAAGGCATTTCCAAGGAATGCATCTATTGCCTGCCAAGCAAAGCAATGTAATATGTTGCTTGCCAAGCAATGTGATGGAAAAAAGTTTGAAGTGGAAAAATTGTTCCATTCACAAATTCTTGTTGCACTTATAGGTCACATAAACATACATTTGTAATATATCAAGAGCAGAGTTCAGAAGATATACACAAACAATATATACCTCACATTCATGGCCTAAAACTTGTACTAGCTTAAATAAGAAAATACTTTTGCAAAACTATAACCTCTTTCTTCCTTTAATTTTGGAGAAATATTTTAAAAATGTGTATACAAGAAAATGCAGAAAGTATAAAAAATATGTATAGATAATGTTAAGTACAGTATTATTATTAATGTTTGGTTCTTTAAGCATCTGGGTTGCATTAGTTAATTGCCATTGATTTACCACTGATAGCTTTCTGGTGTTATAAGCATTTGTAAACGAATTAAAGAGATTAATAGTCTGAGATTCCAAATAGAAGGTCTCACTTTAACAACTAAGGTGCAGAAATACAGCAGGGCAATGGCCACTGAAATGAAAAAAAAACTTATTTAAATTATATTTTCTTGAATGCTTTGACATGTGTTGCTTATAGAATGCCAAAGTCCAAAAGTTAATTTTGTTGAGCTTGATTAGAAGATACCTAATCCTGATGATGAAAATAGTCATAAAAGGTAGCTAGCAAGTTGTATATAGAACACTGGTACTATAAAAATATTAAATCAGTAGTGCTTTTAATAGTATAGTATTGCAATTAGGAATGTGAACATGCAATTGGAGGAATCAAGGTAGTCAAATCCTAAGCTTGGAAACCAAGTGCTGCGGATCTGCCAAACTTCAGAACATTCCACATGTCTCATTATATTAATATCAATAATAAGAACAAAAGTAAACATTAAATACAGAAAAGGGTCCAAAAGGTTCATATTTAGATATGGTTTTTGAGATGACCATGTGGATGGAATGGTTTATGTATATTTAGTTATCACCATATATATACTAATTGACTTTTCATGTGTCACTATATATATAATTTGTTCCATTCACTTGAATTTGCAAGAAAGTAGCAGCCGAAATGGAAAATATGGAGCAACGAATACCTATGTACACAACACCCCACTAAACTCATCATGGTTGACACTTTTCTTTTTTGGTTTCCAGAAGACTTAACACGAATATCTTTATTTTACACATTTTTTTTTTTCATTTTTCTGTCTATATGTTCCATCATATTACTTTATATGTGTGTTATATGTATATGAATTTTCTTTAAAATGTTCAATGTGCTGCTGATCGAATTTATGATAAAATAAAATTTGAATCAATAAAATATTTATATATAATGTAACATAAAAATAGTCTAAAAAGAATATTATTTGTAATAATATAATATACTAATATTCACATATAATATCATATAAAAATATTCATAAAACTAAAAAAATATAATAAAAAAATATTCATAACATTTTAAAATAATATTTATATATAATATAATATAAAATTATACTAAAATATAAAGAGAGAAATTACCTTTATAGGTAAATTGGCACAAGCATCTAAAAAAAAATACCAAAACTAAACAAGCATTTAAAAAAAATGTCAAAACTAAAGAAACATGCAACTCACCCTGGTTGAATATAAGGGTAATAGAAGTCTATTAAATAAAAAATATCCCTACAAGAAAATCATGAAATATAAACTAATTTTTAGAAACCAAAATAATTAATTGTATTAGTAACTAAATTAGAAACTATTTTAGAAACTAAAAAAAATTGATTTTTAAATTAGTTTCTATTATTGTTAAATAGTTTCTCAATGGTATTTAATTAGTTTTAACTACTAATTATTTAGTTTCTAAATTTGGTAACAAAAATTTTGGTTACTAATTAGATACAAATTTATAAATTATTTAACAATAATATAAACTAATTTAGAAACCAATTCTTTTTTTGAGTTTCTGGTCTCTAATTTAGTTATTATTGCAACTAATTCTTTTGGTTTCTATAAATTAATTTCTATTTTATGATTTTCTCGTAATGAATTATTAAATAAAAAATATGAATACATATATCATTGTTATTATTATATCCATATCATCAAAGTAAAAATTATTTAGACATATGATAAAAAAGTTCTTAACAAAGTGAGAAGGCTAGGTATATGATGTGAAAAATAAAGAATTGCTTATAAAAAAAATAAAACTGTGCATGTTATTTGAATAGAAGATGTTAATAACGAAACCAACTTCTTCCAAAGGATGAAAACAACTTCTTTACTATAAAACCGAGAATAAATAAATGAAAAAAGGTCACATTCGTAATAGTTGAAAATTTCACTTATCATAATAAATAAAAATAAAAATAAATATATTCAGTTATATTTAATTCAAACATAATATTTGTTATATAATTCAATAGCAATGAAATCTTATAGCCTTATAAATTAAATCTTATGGCCTTATACTCATCCTTTATTTTTAGTGTCATAATAAGTCACAACAAAAGAAATTGTTCTTTTAAATAGTAAAATCCTCTATAATGTTATTCTTATCAAATATTTTAATATATCTCTTTTAACATAAATATATGTATATTATTATTTTTACATATTATATAATTTATATTTTCATATATTATATTAAAAAAATTATATATAAATTATATCCCATTTTTTATAAATGAATTTTAACTAACAATATTTAAAAATTAGTCAATATTTTACAAATTATTTAATATTATTGTAAAAAATCATTTTAATTCTTCAACTTTATATATATATTTTTTAAATATAACAAAATTAAATTTTAATATTATTAATAAAATAATATTTTTAACTGTACATTTTTATTTTTAAAAATAGTAATTATCATTCATTTAAAAAAAAACAACTAACTATCCAATTTCTTCACAATTTATTTAAACATTACAACTTCAATTAAAAAGAAATTACAGATTAATAATAAATTTAATTAATGTTATCTACATCTTTGGTAAATTTTCTGTAACGCACTGTTTCCATTGCGTACTCAAATTGGCCCTACACATAACACTATTTTCATGTTGTCTCTGCATTAAACAATGTTTTCACGTTCATCACGACATACGTTTGCCAACTATACTATTATCTAAACAAAAAATTCTACCGTTTGTAATCCAGCATGACAGTAGAAAGCAGAATACAGAAGGGAAAATGATAAATGATAAACTTTAATGCATACAACGTGAAAATAGTGAAAATGATAAACTATAAATGATGAAAAAGATCATAAATGAGGTTGAAAGGGCAAATCATAAGTCAGAAGACTTCTTTCTTAATCATGAACCGAATTGTATTATGAATCTTAAGATTCATAATCAATAACTAAAAATGTTATCTATAGCTCACAAAATCATAAAAGAAATAAACAGGTCTAAGAGTGTTTCATATAAAGAAACAATGAAAACATCTGTATACTGGCCTTTTAAAGTAAAATAACTCACTACATAGTTAATAAAGTGAAATATAAACTTCAAAATAAATCATAATTCAACGAATAACAGGCAAAATGAGCTTCAAAATAGCTATGTAAGGGGACACTTCTACAGTGGCTTCACGGACTTAACCTCATTTTATTTGTGACTCACTTTTCACCCTATAGGCACACGTACCCATAAATCACAGCAAACACACAAGAATCAACAACAAAATAGAGAGATAATAGCAGCAGCAAAATTAGAGAGATACCAACATACGTCAACAGAACATGTTTAAGGTACTACTTAAGTCCTGCATAAACAGAGTGAAAAATACTTGGACAAATTCACAAAAACAAATGTGAACAAATTTTGTCATTTTCTATAGTTTCATTCTTAAATGGCGAGTTCTTAGCTAGCCCCAAGGTTTATCAATAGTTAAGGCAAAACTGAATAAGTTTGTTCAAATATAGTACTGGCCTAGATTTAAATATCTTGTTTCTTAGACTAAAACCACTATTCTAGGTAAAAACTCCTTAGTTTGGGTTGAACACCCTCGTCAAGAAACTACAAAATCGCTTTGGAAGTTACATGACTCAACAAACAGTAATTCAAATTTGTATTATACAACCGCAGATAAACAGTTTCTAAAGAATAATAAAAAAACACAAAATTAGTAAAGCCGTACTATGCTATCTGTGCCTTACTATACCCACAACTTATTTTTCACTCTGTTATGGCAGAACCGTTATCCACATCAACCTCACCCATTCCTGTATCTTCTTCCTCCTCACTGTCTTCATCACCACTGACCTCCTCGTTATCTTGGCGCAGCTTAGCCATGTGCTCAGCAAGCAATTTATCATCACGTTCACTCACCTGAAACAAAATGCAGTGTCAAACCTCTGAATGTAAGAAAGTACTAGAACTCTATCCCTATACTGACAAAAAATAAAGAACAGGACCCAAAGGCAGATGGAAAAAACTATGTAAATTAATAGAATATAGATGATAAAAAAAATAGAGGAAGTGACACTCACTGCTCTAGATGCCTCCTTAACCACAAGTTTACCCTTGTGTTGTTCTATTGCTTCGGTGCAAGAAGTAATGGCATTGTTAAGAACCAATATTCCTTGCTCCTGTCCAGACCATAACAAAATACACAAATTACTTTCAATAGCAAGGTTATCAAATGAACTTAATGAGACAAATCTACAACCTCCTCTTGTAGAGTGGATATTGAATACCATGCATATTATAGTGTCTAACAGTGGTGATATTAATAAACTCAGTTCATTGAACTCTCCCAATGCCGTTCTATGAAACAATTGGAATAAAAAATCTCAGCAAAGTATCAATACACACCCACAGACAAGCCATGTCTAAAGTACAACTTCCTTATAACAGCAAAATCAGAAAAATCACAACGTTTAGTTTTGTTAACACCAGCTATCAGGTTGAAAACATTTGTTGTTTAAAAGAATTTGATTCTCATTAAGTGACAGGAGATACCCAGACCAAACACTATACAAATCATACTCAGTAGCAGCCACAGTTAATGAGAAGTAGATGGGGATATTTGGTGCAAAAGGCAGAAACTTTCAAGCAACTTCTGATTCACATTCCTAAGAATGATTGAAACAAACAAGTATTCCCTTAAGTTTTACTTTTTTTACTTAGACACCCTTTTAGAAAACAACCACAACAGAGAAATATAATCTTACAACACCGCACTGACTTCGATGAAATAAAGAGTTATGAGAGAATGTTCAGGCCTTCGGGGATGAATCCTATTTGGCTGTTGCAAAATGCATGGCTTACATGGCAATCATAGTAACGTTAAACAGTTGCCAACCTAGTTCTACAACCTAAATGCCCTCAAGCATGAACTATAATACAACAATAGCGGCAAAGTCATATTTCAAAGACTTGCTCAATTTTGATAAAAGAGAAAATCAACATAACAAAATTTTTGTGAAGATTGCACTAACCTTGTCAAGTGTCTGAGTGGTAAGAACATAAAGTGGGGGAGCAACAAGTTTAATTTTGACAGGGCAGTCATCGTTTCCAGCAGCTTCAGCTCTACGCATTGCCTCCTGCATGATCAAATGATTATAAAACCTGAGATACTGTGGATGGTAAGCTATAAGCAGTACGACAACATATAACAAATCAGACACCCGAAAGAAAAGGAGGAACTTTTTATCCAAAAAAAAACAGGTAAAATAGAAACAATTAAGACCTTAATGTGAAGAACACCATCAAATTGGAAACATTTCATTTCAATATCAGCCCTGATTTTCAAGGGCTGGGGGGTCATCCGTCTTCTAATATTCTTCACAAGAGAATCCTTCACTTCTTCAGAGACAGCTGGCACTACCTTAGTCACCTATGGGCAAAACAAAAAAAAAAATACATTCAGTCATGAACAGAGAGACTCACGAGAGGAAGTAAATTTTACTCTGTAAAAAACTTTACCTCTTGCCCATCAGGGCCAACTTCCTTGATCTCACGGGTGAGCGTATTCAAAACAGTATCAGGATCAGTGACAATTATTTTGAAAGCCTGAACAGAGTGAAGTTTATTCAGTGACCAGTGCAAGAACAGAAAAGCATCAAAGAATTAAAAAAACAAAAATTGCCCACCTCAAAAGCATGACCATATTTGCGATATAAAGGCCATCCAATGTGAAGATAGAGCTCCTACAAAATAAAGGCCATTTGAATTTAGTTCAAAGCAAGTGTGAAATGGTACTATAGGAAGTGATGAGAACTGAGAAAAAAAAAGGGGTTTTGGTCAGTACCTCTAAATTGATGTCGAGGGTTTCAGCTACATGGCGCATGATGGAGTGGACGAGCTTGCTCTTGTTGTACCTTTCCTCACAGGCCTGAATGTCCTCTTCGGAGACCCTACGCTTGCTGAGATCGATGTAACCCTTTTCCTTGTCGACACGGAGGACCATGACGGGCTCGATGCGGCCGACCTTGATGAGGCTGCTGACGCTGCGAATACGACGGCGGGAGAGCTCCGAGAACAAGATCATGCCCTCGATGTTGTTGTACTCCAGAAGCGACACGTACGCCCCCATGTCGGCGATGTTCTTCACCTGAATCATCACCGCCATGTCCACCTCCGGGTACCTCGCCTCGTACATACGACATTCCAGGTTCGGACCCATCCTTCGATGATCTCTCTCAGCGCCGACTCAGGGTTTTCGTTTTGCTCTGTGGGAAATGAAAATGGAAAGAAACACTACCCTGGGAATCCTATCTTCCACGTTCTTGGGCTCGCTCTTCCTCGGGATCAATCTAAACCCAAAAATGCTGCTTACACTACATGCACTTCCTTGTTTACTAAACACACTCCCCTTTTGGATTTCAAAAAGTATTTGCATATTAAGAACCCTAGCTACTGTGCATAGTAGAGATAAGGATGTTAATTTGTAGCGTGTTTATCGGGAGTTTCTTCCTGCATCCCTACATTTTTAAAACCTTAAAATACACTTGAACTGTATTTATTTTTTTTGCATTCTGGATTATGGAATCTGGACAAATTTTGGATTGGCACTTCCGATAAAATTTCGGATTCACCAATCCGTAATTCAAAATATGTATTTCACATTCAAAAATTTATCATTCAAAAAAAGCATTCCAGATCCACCAATCCGTAATAGAAATATGCATTCCGAATTCAGAAATCCATAATTAAAAAAAAACATTCAAGATCCATCAATCCATAACAGAATTAGGTTTCCAGATTCAACAATTCGAAAATCAATAATTTATGCAAAATTTGCTTCCAGAACACCTCTTATCCAGAAAAAAAATGATTCAGTTCCGGATTGATGAATCCGTATCACACTTCCAGATCCCGATTTCCAGTAACCACGGTGCCCTTTTTCAAATAACAGATCAAGGCCAGTTTCAGGATTTAGAAAATTTTGGGGGTGCAGAAAGAAAAACGTACGGATGCAGGTAGTCCTAGTAGGATGATGGACTGCAAATAGAAATTTCCCAATGGATCTGGTTAGCCCAATTTGTTTTCAGCCTCAGAACTACTGTCAGACATAATCCATCTATATTTGGTGTCATAGATTAAAATTTATTAAAAATTACAAATGTATTCATAGTGTTTCTTACTATTTTTAATCGTTAATAATTTTAATAAAGTATAAATGTATCAGTAGCCACATATATATCCTCCTCCTAGATGAAAAAACTCTTATATTATTTAAACAAGAAAGAAAAATGTTTGAGAAATTTCCCTCATTATATGGTCCACAACAATGCTATAAAAATAAAATGACCAAGTAAAAAAAGTTTAATGAAGGTACATGTGTCTGGCGATAAAAAAGCAATAATGTGAAGAAGCATAAGGTTAATAATTATAAATTGGTTTAATGTGGAAGATGGATGATTCTCTTTGTGGAAGTGTAGTTAATGATGTAAAAGAGTGAAAATTGGAGTGCATGAGTTATTATGATAGTGGTTGTTCCTACTCAAGATAAGGGGACATGCACCTACATTATAATGTGTCTGTTTTCACCACTTAGGAAAACCAAAACCAAAATTTTATTCCTTTGATTCATCACAGAATGTTATTGTAAGATGTTCTTTCTCCATTTTGGTTTCACCCTGCTAACAAGATAAAGTGCAGAGGACTAATGAATTGCTTATTGTATTTAGCTGTTTTGGATTGGACATGTAAACGACCAACTAATGAAAACATGTTATATACAGAAAACTTATAACAGGTAAAAGAACAGTGACACACGTGACCCCATAATTTTTTGTTCTAATATATTATTATCAATGATTTATATGTAAAATTATAAGATCAAAACAAAATTTCAAATAATCATTTGGGTAAATCAGCATTCTATAATATTATATATATATGATTTTATTAATTATTATATATATTTAAAAGTATGGATTGAGGATATTAATATATATTGAACTAATTTAACACTACTAAAAAATTATTGAATAAAAAATTATTTTAAAAAATAATTAATTATTAAGGATTAAAGTAAATTAATTAATTTTTTTCTTATCAATCTACCAATTATCTGAATTACGATGAATTTATTCATCTAACCTAGTTTTGGTGTTTTGGTTGTGATCAGTTATGCAAGTGGTTTCAATTCAGTACATTATCTCAGTTCATCAAAATATCGTATAAGCACAATCGTTATGATCCACCACATAAACAAATTAATTTATTGCATACCATAAATTAAATATTATTTTAAAAAATAAAAAATTATTCATATTTAAATTAGTTGTTATTATTAAAAAATAGTTTTTAAATTAATATATAATTAACTACTAAATTTTAATTACTAACTTTAAAATATAAATAGTTGATAGCTGAATTTTTTATAGTTAATTATATAGTAATTTAATTATTAATAATTTTTTAGTTTTTAAAATAATATATAATTTAATTAATTCTTGAAGTGCAATACTTATACCATGTCATTTTCATTTGCATAAACTGCTAAACAAATATAATCTTTATAAAAAGAAAATAATTTTACAACAGAAAAATAAAACATGTAATAAAAAAAAAAGGTGTTTAAGATCCTCTAATTATTTAGGCAATATCTTCATTACTGTTTTTGAGTCTAGTGTGATCTATGGGACTCAGACACTTCTCTTAAATGGCGTATTCGTGTCGGACACACGTATCCGTGTCGACACTTGTACGACACTCGTAGGACACTTATCGGTGAAGTGTTCAATTCAAAATATTTGTTGAATTTTATAAAATTCTAGCATGGTTCTAACACGATTTTAAAAGGTATAAATACAATAATTTTTTAAAAACTCAAATTTATTGTATAAATTTTTATTATAATTATAAAAATAAGGAACAAATTCTTTTGAACCAATCATGAAAAATATTTTTTTCTCAGATCTTAAACAAACTTTTGCACATAAATATCTGTTTTTAATTTATATAATTTAAAATTATATAATATATAGATACGTGTCTCCGTATCCTACATTTTAAAGATTATACGTATTTCTGTGTCGTGTGAGTGTCCGTATCCTGTTACATTCTGATTCATCTTCGAGTTTTTTAAAGATGGTTTATTTATGATTGTTAGTTCATCTATTCTTAATAATATATTCGTATCCGTATCGTGCTACATTCTAATTCATCTTCGAATTTTTTAAAGGTGGTTTATTTATGATTGTTAGTTCATCTATTCTTAATAATATATTCATTTATCTTTTAATACGAAGTTTATTTTAAACTTTTGTTTTACGTATTTTAATATATATATATATATAATAAAATAAAATTTCAAATTAAATTAAAAGAATTAGAATAGGAGATCAATTATATTTGGCAAAACAATTAAATGAGATTATTAATTAAAATATAGATAGATTGTGGAAAACTATATATACAGTAGCATTCCAATTTACAAACACTCCTGATTTAAATATTGTGTTTTAACTTATAAGGAAAAATGTTCTGCACTCATTCTACACTAATTTGAATATTTGTACGGAACCCACATGATAAATATAAACCTACTCTACTTTTTTTTTATTATTATTATGACTTTAATTAATGACAGCTTCTTAGGAAAAAATGTTTTTATCACTAATTTATTCATTATTTTTTATAAAAATTAATATTTATTTTTCTCTTAAAAAAAACCTTATAAAATAACTCGTACAACCATAGAAAAACACCAAAAAGTGGATCAAGGTTCTATTTATCTGGAGAAAGATTCAAATATTCATCAGAAAGGCCAACTTTCTCAACCTAATAACATTAAGTAAGCATAGTTTTTGTAATCATGACAATACATATAGGAGCTGGATCATCATATCTCTGAAACTTCCCTCCAGTTTTGAATAGCTTTAGACACTACTTGTTCAACTACTTCTGCATCCAAAGCACCAGTATCTTCATTCTTCTCCTGAAACATCCATAACAAGTAATGAACTCCATCAATACAAATACAATTACACTACCATTGCTATTTTGATTTTTTAAAATAAGTGTTTCACATATTTACTTTGTTTCCTAAAGCTTCTAAACTGAAGCTGTCTGCACAAGAAACCCTAGCCTGGAGCACATCAAGACCCAGCTCTTCAAAGGCTTCTAATATAAACACCAGCAACCCTTGGCAACTCCTTTCACTAAGCACCTTTATCACAAAACCCTCTTCTTGCATTTCAACTTCAAGCTACAAAATCATTAACAACAAACACAGATTAATCAATTATATTACCAACATCTGCAGATATATAGAGGTAATAATGCAGTAAAAAATTTCTCGGTATTATCAATAGGAGATTAAATATACCCTCCTTTATATAAATGTTAATGTTTTCAATATTATGAATGCTTTCTATAACCTATGAATCATGATAGTTATTTTATTATTGGTTTTGATTTTGAATTCCAACCTTAAATATGAAACTGTTTTAAACACTTGGAGAAGAACTTTAACATTCTTAATCATTTTACTAATAAAATTGTTTCCCCTTCTTTTCTAAAGTATTAGATGGTGAGATTCTCATACCTTAGGCATTGGATCATAGTCAGCGATTTTTCGTGCCGTTAATTGGTTCAATTCTTGCAGCTTTTGCTTTAAACCTTGTATGCAATTTGACAAATCCAATAACACTGGGGATTTAGGTGGCTGCATAAACACGAAAACGTTCCGTCAATCTGAAAGTGATATTCGATTATAAAACAAAATTCTATTTGGAGGTAAAAAGTATGAGCAAGAGATGAGATTTAGTAGAATTTGTATATCCAACTGCTATTAAATATACACACAGGTAAAAAAACAAATATCAAAGTGAGTACATGAATGTTAGAAATATCGAAAGTCTCCCTATAAAGTTTTGATTAGTGACATGAAATATATGAATTTGATGAGAGAAAGAGAATGAAAGTGATCACTCTGATGGAAATCAAACGTGGTATTCCCCCTTTTTAAAGTGGATTCTGCATGAAAAGGTTTGTCCAGAAACTGAATGAGGGGAAATATGGCATGTAAACAGGGAAGAAAGAGATATTGAAGAGTAATCACCGAGTGGGAGTATCTGATTGAACGAAGCAGCTGTAGGTTCCTGTACATGGCTGTTCTCTTGTGAATCCTTGAAACCATTCTCTCTCTTTTTCACACACTCTCTCTCTCTCACAAGAGAACTATAAGCAAAGAAATCTAACCATTATTGATGGTTTATAAAGAGGATGATGATACAGAATCTTGTTGATCACATGTGATGCAGTTTTGGAATTACAAAATGCATGAAATGTTTAACTTCGATCAAGGGTCTTGTTTTTTTCCTCGTGAGATATTCATTGTCACTGATCCAATTTTGTTCTTCTCTCAAGCTAACAAAGACCAAGTGTGACACGATATGTTTTATGGGGACAGTACAAATAATAAAGTATTGGGATTTCTGAAATATAAAAATGGAAAAGAAAACAAAAACACTAAGATATTTTGTATTAGTCCAACCATCTTTTACCATTCTCATTAACTATTGAATGCTAATTAACTTACAAGCGGGAAAAAAATCATTTCAGGGGCTAACTTTAATTCAGCAATGTTCTTAATAACTACAAAACTAAAGAAAGTGATTATCTATCAATCTTTTGACTGATTAACTTAAAGATCTATTTACCATTTAGTTGTTGAAGTAGATGAATAAAGTTAATCGATATGAGTAAAAAGTATGATGAAAGTTAATGATGTAGGAGGAATGGAGTTTGATTTGGCAGATTCTAAGTCAAAGTGGATAACAGAGAAAGGGACAAGATGTGCAAGCTGGTGTACGTTTGTCCTGTGTAAAATGAGGCAGCAATTGATGATACACAGTGGTGAAAGAAGAAGCATGTGGGTCATAGGGCAAGGGAAAACAGTGAAATAAAACATTCTTCTGCATGGGAACGTGTAAAACTGGTAAGAGAGTGGAGGTGGTGGTGGTGGTGCATTGGCAGCAAGCATATATAGTGGGGTTATGCAGGAAGCTGGCAAGGAAAAGGAATCTGAATGGGTTATGGCAGTAGGAAGTAGCTTAGCATCTACCAAGAAGTGTCAAAAACATGTTATAGCGTTATAGGTGTCTTCTTTGGATGCATCCAAGCTTTTCTCACGGGAAACCCTTTCTCTCTCTTCTTTCCCTATCTATCTCTACCCACACACTTCAAAGAGTTTTTGGTTCTATTATCAACTACTGCACAAACAAAATTAAATCATTCAATTTCTTCATTATTCTCCACTTCCTCCAAAACAAAAAGCAAAAACGCTTTGTCTTTCTCTTCTGTCGTTTTTATTTACCTGTTGTCATTGAATTTCTGTGATTGGTTCAACTTATTTGCCTGTTTTTGAGGGAAATTTTGAAAAATGTGTTGAGACATCATTTAATTTGACGAGATTTAGTCTAATGGGAATACTCTTTCTCATTAATTTCATACAAATTTGCTTAGTATGCAAGTCTAAGTGACTTAACTTTGTATATATGGTATTTAGGCAGAAACATTTGTATTTAAAGTGAAGAAATATGTGTAAACACTGTACTTATAGATGAGAGAAAAACTAAAAAAAAAGTGGTGTATCTTATAGTGTATTATTGTTTCATATTCATTTGTTTTGGTTCATGTGTTTCTTTTATCTTTCTGATCTTAGAACCATCAATTTCTTATCTAGTAATTGCCATTACATTTTATTTTTCTTTCCATCTTTTAAGGTACAGGTATATACATTGCAATGCATAATTTCTGTTTTCCTTAATTATAGGGCACTGCTTTGAAACATAGGTTACACAGCTTGGACTGCATCATACATAGGTTGTCAAAAGTTTGTCCTTATAAATGTACACATATAGTTATATCTATATTTCATGAGTTTTCTTGGCTAATCATGGAAAACTTGTTTTTCTTATTTCGTTTAGCTTGGTTTCCTTTTTGGGCGCAGCCTGTGCGAGAATGAAGTTAAAACTCAAAACTGTGATGGAAGCATGTGAGCTTATACCATTTTATGTTGCTGCTCAAAAGCCAAAAGGCAAAAGGAGAAGGAACTGTAGACATGCACATCAAGGCCGCAACTGAAAAGCTTTGAAATGCTAAAAGGAAAAAGTAGTGGATTCATGGAACTGTTAGTTGCAAAAAGAGAAAATGAATACAACAAGAATTATTGGCATATGTATTTGTCATGCATGTTGCTGTTGATTCACGTGCCTCACAACTTGGATTATAATTGGGGTTGCTAGTAGGCTGAAGAATTTGTCACTCGCTAGTGGTACACAAGAAACAAGTTCCACAGTACTGATAACATAAACTTAGAAGAAAGTGTAGCAATGTACAAAATTTAGGTTTACTCACTTCTCTCTAAAGGTTTTTTTTTTTATCAGAAAGTAAAGAAATAATAATAGAAATATTTTAAAAATATTTCAATCTTATTACATACCACCTGTTATTTATATTACAATGTCTATCAGTTATTTTTTATATTATCACACTACATTGTTTCTTTTCACAATAGTGTTATCATATATATATATATATATATATATATGATACATAGTAATACGATATCACCAAGGTACACACTAACTGTGTTATTTAAGGTAAAGGATTTCTCTATTTAGTACAAGTTCTTCACTGTGTTAATTTTTTATGTAATTGAAGAATACTACTGGTCATATGCAGAGGCAAATTGATGTGATGCAGTGTTCAAACGTCGTGTAGAGATTATATATACATAGAGAGAAAAAAAGAAGGGTCTACGTAAGATTAAATTCAAATATAGTAAAACAACATTAAAGTTTATCTTAATCATTTTGTCGGATTTTTCAAGATAATTTGTTATCAGAGCTGTTTAACAAAGTATAAACTTGACATTGCAATTTTGTCGATAGTTACTCTAAACTTATTAAAGAGAATAAAAGCTATATTTTGTTGTAGGGATATCGTGTTGCGGAAGCGAGATAATTTCAACCAAAGATTATGAGAGATTAAAGTAACAAGTAAAGTGAGAATGATACCAGAATTTTTAGGTGGAAAACCCCCCTTTAAATAGAGGTAAAAAAACCACCGGTGAGAGAGCCAAAACTTTCACTATAATGATACTGGGAGTACAATGAATTCCTCTCAGACTAATAGATAAATAGCCCTAAAACAAATCCTCTCTATATGGGTTAAACACTTACACCACCCAAGAACAGAAATAGAGAGAGTATATGAAAAGAGAGAGGAAGCACGTGTTGCTTGTTTTTAGTGTGTTACATTGTTGGAAGGAAGTCACTATATACAGTGGTTCTAGGAGACAACAATAATAAATACAATTAATGGTAATTAACCTCCCATTGATTGCAATTGATTGCGGCAATTAACCTCCTATTGATTGCAATTGATTGCGGCAATTAACCTCCTATTGATTGCAATTGATTGTGGCAATTAACCTCATATTGATTGCAATTGATTGTGGCAATTAACCTCCCAATTATGACAAGAAAACGGAAAGGTGAGTCATAAACCCACAAATCTCCACCTTGACTTGCCTTTGATTGGAACACTCTCTCGCCATGAAGCCTTGATTAAGTATGGATAATACCAGCTAAGTTCAGGCAATGATCGAACTTAGCCGATGGAAGTGGCTTTGCCAACATGTCTGCAGGATTTTCGGTCGTATAAATTTTTTCAACAATTATATCTCCTGTATCAGCAATGTCTCGGATAAAATGGTGTTTAATTTCAATGTGCTTGGTCCTTGAGTGATACTTACTATTCCTGGTTAAGTGGACACCACTCTGACTATCACAAAATATAACAAGAACATCTTGTTGAAGACCAAGTTCACTTACCAAGCCTCGAAGCCATATAGCCTCTTTCATACCTTCTGTAGCAGCAATATATTCTGCTTCAGTGG
>Ga0123342_1001629_pt1 | contig 37723 bp, 15 predicted proteins | sample Turbeawhitnodule_FD_89960 | JGI IMG/M metagenome (GOLD analysis project Ga0123342, IMG submission 89960) | Root nodule microbial communities of legume samples collected from Mexico - Turtle bean Mexico white nodule | ecosystem: Host-associated > Plants > Roots > Nodule | place: Mexico: Nepantla...
TTAAACTAGTATACTGTCTAGTTTAAGGGAGGAAATGATAGGGTTAATTCTGACGTGGTTAGTTTGTTAGAATAAATGTCCTATTTTATAGGGCTGTTAGCATAGCACTTGGATTCAGTTTGAAGTCTTTATTAGTTCCTATTTTCTAGCTATGTTTTAGGATAGTCAGTTTATGTAATCAGCTATATATTAGCTTTTCTATTATTCAATAAAGTGTGTCAGTTATCAGAGGTTCTTAACAGTATGATTATGATTGCTGTCGATCTTATCTTGTAGATGATTCGAAAGGGAACAGAAAAAGAATATAAATAAGGCAAAGGAAAAACGAGAATCCAAAGACAATGAATAGGTTGGTGATGGAATATGCAAAGGAAAAAAGTTGGGTATGTGCATGTAATTGTTTAGGGTTAATTATTGAAGAAGGAAGAGATGAAGAAGAGAGAGAAAAGAGGCACATGGAAGAGAAGAATCCGATGAAGGAGCTCGTGTGGAGGCTGATAATTTTAATTTAGGTTTCTATGTATGGACACACATAATGGGGAATCTCCAGAAACTCCTCGTGAAAACTTTAATTCTTACGTTGTTTTACTTTATGACCATGAACCAAATCGCAGTTCTAAATTTGGTGTCGGCGCAAGGGACACGAACTTTTGCTGCATCTCTGACGTGGTCGTTTCATGGGCAATGCTCGTTTTACAACAGCTTCCTGTGTTTTTTTTTATTACCCACATTCTCATCACTTCTCATTCAGTAGAATAAAGTATTTTAATCAAATTTCAGAACTTTTTTTTTTCAAATTTAATATGATTTAGAAATTACTAATGGAAACAGATACACTCTTGCATATGTCTATCCAGAGTTTCATATATATATATATATATAATATTAGTTGAGTCGAAATTAAAAAATAAGTAACATTTAAAAAAATATGAATTTATAAATCAACATTTTTAAGGTTTTTTTCTTCTTTCTATTGATAGTATTTAGATTGGGGAATGTGACGATGTTCACGTTAAGATTAAGATTCACTTGATGGTAGATACAAAAGAATAATAATTTTATTAAAAAAGTAGAGTTGTTCGAAATCAAGAGAAAAAAATGATTGAAAATGAATGTTATTTTATTTGATATGTGAAATTTTGTATATGAACCAAATGAGGGTGATATTATGTTCTCTCTTTGTTTCTGTTGTTGCCTTAAAATAAAAAATTAAAGGAAGAATGAGAGTGAATTTGCATATAAAAACTATCAATTAATATTGATTAATATAAAATTTATATTGATTTGATTTTATCTAAAGTATAAGTTTAATTATCTCAATCTTGTTCATTTTAATATTTTGAAAGTCATTCGAGTAATGAAATCCTTATTTAATGCATTATTGAATGGTACTTTGGAAATAAAATAAATAATATGATGAAAATGTTTAAGTTCAACTAAAGAGAATAAAATGATTATAACATACACAATCTCAAAAAGAAACTTATACTAATGCATAAATAAAAGAGGACATTCGAAAAGTAATACCCAATGTGATGTAGAGATTGAAGATGTTAAAGGGTTGGGCCTCATCGGATTCCAATAAAAAATCTACATTAAACTTCATTATAGGAAAATTCTTTCTGCACTTCCAAATCTTCTTCTTGCACTTATATACTTATATAGATGAAGTAACAATTTTACCATTTTCTTCATCTTCTCCATTAAACACCCTTTTTTTTCCTTTTCAGTTGCAGCAACTTCTACCTCCAACTTCATAATACAAACCAGAATATAAATTCTAGTTTGTAAAATGCTAAATACAAATTTGTATTTTAAATTATATTTCAAATTCAACAATTCTAAATGTAAAATTTTGTATTTCAAATTATAGAATTCGGAATACAAAATTTGCATTCCGAATTATAAAATTCAAAAATGGGAAATTTTAGTATTTTTGAAAATATGGACGTGAAAGAAGAAACTATGAAAGTGCTGGAAGAACTTGCCTTCATTACCTTTTGAGGTGTGTTGTATAGAAATTAAAATAGCGTTGAAAGGCTTGGGCCTTTTTGGTTTAATAAGAACTATAAGCTTAAACGGGCTTTGTGATAAACAGATACTCTCCTACTATTTGCAGTTCCTTTCTCTCCTACATACACTACCATTTTATTTCTTTTATTTCAAACATATTTTATAAAGTCTGTTAAGAAAATAAAATGTAAGGCTGAGTGTTTTCAACAGATACTCCCTATAACACTTTTTTTTACTTTTTAATTTTTACCTTTAGTAATTTACTTTAGACAACAATTTTACCTTGAAGAGATAAAGTTTATTTCACACTGCAAATAGTAAAAAACACATATTTAATAATTATTTATAAGAGTAATATAATATTTTATTTTGGTGAGTAGCATGTGAAGAAAGAGGAGTGGTGACAGAAGTGTACTATAGGAAGCAGAAGTTGGGAAGGAGAATTGTGACTTTGGAGTTTCCAAGTTGGGTCCCAAACTCTGTGGGGAGATGGCAAGTTGCACCTTTTCTCACTGTCAAACCTCTCTCACTTTCACCTTTTCACGTGGACCCTCTTACACTTTTTTTAATATTTTTTATTTTTTATTTTTTATTTTTAACTCATCAAATTTTCTCAATCACATATCCAAAATGCATTTTCTGTTAAATCATTGTGAGCCACTCATCCTCAATTCTTCATATTAATGTCGCGTTTGGTGAAGGAAAACACTGGCCTACCAAAAACTCTGAAATCTAAATTTTAAATGCTATTTCTTCTTCTCAAAAAATATAACAACATAGAGGTCCACACTCTGCCAACTCAAAATTAACTAATTTATGTTGACGGTTAGAGATAAAAAAAAAAACTCCTAATAAAAGAAAATTGAAAAGTACCACCAAGATTTTTTTTTCTTCAAAATAGGTTTAACTAAATTACAAGTAATTCATAAATATTTTTTCAATTAATTTTTTATTTAAAGGTTTCGTTTTATTAAATATTTAAATTATTTTTTTATTCTTTGATTTGATTTGATTTTTATACATATAGTAGAAAATTGAATTCTAATAAAACTCTTAAAATACTCAATTATTTAACGGCTGTCAGATTTTGTTACTGGGTTACTAGATTTTATTTAACTTTTTCTTAACTAGACAAATGAGTGAGTATAATATTTTCATTGAAACCTTTTGATTCACTGATCAATTTCCCAAGAACATCAATTGAGATTTAATTTGTTGGTTACTGTTAATTGGTCTGCAAATTTTTTGTGTAGACATGCATGTGAGTTTATGGACCTCCAGTTACAGGGCAATGCTCCTCCACGTGATATGTTGAGATGCCAAATAATTTGTGTACACAAAAAAGTAAATTGTGGATTACAACCTTTGCCTTTGTTGATGATTGGAATATACTACAAATGACATGGGGGGAAAATTGTTCCAAACGTGTCATCTCAAGAAAATGAAAAAAAATCTCAAGAAAATGAACCTAGTGCCTCACCCTCATCCTGTGATCTATTGTTTCAAATAATTTTTCTATATGAATGGAGAGAAAGAGAGTTAGTTAGACCAGGTTCATTGAATGTCAATTTGGTTCATTTCCACTGCCATTGAAGCCTTCTGAAAACGAGTCAATGGCTTCAAAATTAAGTCCTCTTGTCCGTCCAGGTGCACCCCCTTTAAGAGATGACACGTCTAGCATGATCCTGTTTCACCAAAATACAAAGTCAGCATTTGATCACATCATTGGTTGATAATTAAGAAAAGGGTCAGTGGCCAACTTGTTTGAGGGTAAAGTGAGAAATACTTAATCTTGTATTAGTTTATTTTCTCATCAATGATTGTAAATGGCAAGCAAGGCTTACAAGTTCTTTGATTCCTTTTCTAGTATTGAAGAGGTGGAATTTATGATGATTTTGTCGTCAATTTTTGACACTGAATGATCCCTTGGGAGATCTATCTCTTTTGGTGCTGGATTGACAAAATTAAACACTAATTAATATCATGAAACATTATGTGAATCTGAGATCAAATTTATCTGCTTTAGGAAAACTCTTACCAGACTTGGGAGGAGTGACATATCCATCAAGTCCCAATAATTTCTGCACCAATGGGTGCTTTAAATCAAGCTTGACAGTGAAAGAAAAACAAGTTTATGTAAGGAAGTTTGCATGGCAACTAAATAGTTACCTTCAGATTCTCATAACACTCCTTAAGATTGTCATTGTATAAGATGTGATCAAATATGCCTGATGAAGTCCCTTGCTCAATCTCAGCCTGAGCATTTCTTAGTCGCTTTAGGACCTGTTCTTCTGTCTCTGTCCCTCTGCGCAAAACATAATGGTTTGAAGTCTTTAGAGAGCAGCAGCATTGTGGGATGATTTTGAGAGTGAAAGAGCACAAGTAAGAAACAATTACTCACCGGTCACGAAGACGCTTCTCCAGCTCGTCCATTGATGGAGGGCAGATAAAGATGAACATGGCTTCTAGAGCACTAGCCCTCACGGATCTTGCCCCTTGAACATCAATATCAAGAATACATCTCTGAACAAAATGTAAAAATTAAAGACTTCAGTATCTCAAGAGAAAAGGGTAAAGTCATATCTTAAGGAAAGTAATGTACTAATGTTCACAAGGTTGGTTTGGTATGATGACAAACAGAAAATTCAATCTCAATATACAATCACATGGCAAGACCATAAAATACTACTTTATTTTTAAAGTTCAATTTTGCTTGAGCAGATCAAGGTGTTCCTAAGACAATCCAATGCACGTCTTTAACATTAAAATTCCAGAAGAGGGGGAGAAAAGGCAAAAGGCTGTTATATTTGATAGAAATCATGTTCTTTTCCACAGTATGTGGCGTTAAAATTTATTAATGTGCAGATAGGTGACAATACACCATGGCATCTACTATGAGGCTGCATTGTGCATGCTGCAACAATTACAACCAAGGAGGTTAAAAATATACAAACATTTCAGACCTTCCTAGTGCTCATAAAAATCAATAGATTACTATGAGTACTTTGAGAAAACCCAATTACTAACAAAGCAATTTATTTGAAATAGGAAACAATAAAAGCAAGGCATATTGAGAGAGTGATTGATTTGTATAGGCCTGTGATTTAACATTCTAAAATCAGATCAATAAGGAACTTACTTTCCCTGCATCTGATACCAGCTCCACACCCTCAACACTGGTCCCGTATAGATTTTCATGGACAGAAGCAAACTCCAGAAACTTTCCATCCTTTATCTCTTTCTCCATAACATTCTTCTCCGTAAAATGGTAATGGACCCCATCCTTCTCCATGCCTCTCGGGGCACGGGTTGTGTGGCTCACTGAGAAGCCAAACATAGAAGGGAATTCCTTCATGAGCATAGATATCAATGTTCCTTTACCTACTCCAGAAGGACCACTGATAACAACAGGTTTCTCAGCATTTCCTATAACACCCTTACTCCATGCTACAACCTCAGTCCCCAATTTTTTTTTCTGCTGCTCCCTGACAAACGTAGTGTCCACCTGCCAACAATAATAGAACAAAATACTTAACACCCATTAAGCCATTGCATTATCTAATAATAATGCTTCAGAGTTTCCAACAACAACAGCACTTTGGCATTAGATTAAGGACCAGGGTCTGAAAACACCAACCTCCAGAAACCATATACAGTCATCTGGGTTAGAATCTTTCCTAAAAATTAGTATTCTGTCTTTCAAAACCACGGCTGAGTGGCCATTACATGAAATGGGTTTAGTGCCTAGCTCAACAACATTAACCCTGCTCATTAAAATATGCATCAGAAACCAAATTAAATAACCAAAAAACAAAAACTGAGATAAAGAACCTTAACCTACCATTCCCCAGGACAGTTGTTGTCAAGAATTTGAACTTTCACATAAAAAGATTCAGCAGCGGTTTCACCAATGACATACTGTCAAACAAATGGCGGTGGATGATTTGTTTTAGACAGAAGATTTTCAGCTTAGTAAATTGTGCCACATTGAGAGATGGCATACCTTTTTATCACCAATGATAGTTACCGTTTCCAAAGTCCCGCTTTTTGATTCAAAGTCATCAATGATAATAGGTGCTTCTCCCTATTGATCACAAGAAAAGAAGGGTAACATACACCAAATCAAAACCAAACCCGCTCTTTGATCCAATATAATAAACTAACCACATTCCACATTTTGAAATCATTCATTCGAATCCTCAAGAAAAAATTATGCTTAAAACTTACCATAGCTAAATCCTTGTCAGAATCCAATCCTGATCAAAATGAGAAAACAAAAGTTAAAAAACACACATAGAACGTTCCCAATAAGATTCTGATAGAGCTCATCAACAAATACTAGGCTTGTATTCAACATCATTCTGATCCCGCCTATACCAAAAAAATTAACCATACTTGACCTTTATTCAATATCTCACTGACCCCACATCATGCAATTTTCCAGAAGATTACCATTTTACAAAAAAAAGAGAAAACCAACTTGAAAAGAACAAGAACCCCGAAAAGCAAAACAAAGACACGTTCATCACTGAAAGAAACAAGAAAAGAAAGGAAAAGAAGAAGCAATGAAACAAGGGTGGATCAAGGAGAACCCAGATCGCATTGATGAAAAAGTCGAAGCCTTTGAAAGGCCGAGAGCAACAATTTGGATGCTAATGTTGTTACCTTACGATAATAGCAGCAGGTTGGGTTGTGCACATGAAAGAAAAGGTTTCTTTGATCTATTTTCAAGGTAGCAGTGTGTGTTGTTCCTCTGAGCTTCAACTTGTGTCTTCCATTGTTGACAAACTTTTCAACTTTGGATTTGTAAGAACGAAAAACAAGGTATGATGCAATGAGAGAGAAAGAGAAAACAAGAGAGAGAGGCGGCAGAGGAAGGTGCAACAAAAATCAAGAACGAAATTTTCATATTTGTAGGCACAAATAGTGAAAAAAGGGGTTCGGTTCGGTTTGTTCTTTTGCTTTCGGTTCACGAACCGGTTTGACCGGCTTTAGTTTGTTGTGAGGTGCATGTGAAGCTTCATTCTTTCTAATTGCTGATTAAGAAAATAATGGTTTACTTTTAAATTTTTTATTTAACATATTGTATTTCATATAATTTATATGGTTGAATTCATATAATTTAAATTTTAAAAGGAAAAAAAATGAATTTTAATGGAGTAATTGTTTTTCAGTATTAAGACAAAATAGTTAACAAATAAATGAGTTCAACACCACTTTTAATAATGTAGACATGTGCATATTATTTAAATTATAAACATATACAATTAATATATAAATTATATCTTAGATTAAGTAATATAAAATATTTTAATTGTTAACTCATATGTCAATTGAAGTATAAAATTTATTCGTGCCTTAAATTTAATTATGATTCACCTCTCGTATCTTTTCTAAATGTCTAAAATAATGTACAATGACATCAATAAAGTAATAATTATATAAATAAGGAAGAAAAAAAATATTGAGGAAGGCATTTGAAGATAATTGAAATACTTTATCAAAATAAAAAGAAATAAATTGAATAATTTAAATTATTTTATCTAATCAGAACATTTAAAAAATAATCAATTTAAAATAAAATAAAATAAATTCAACTTGAATATATTTAATATCTTAAAATCAAAAAAAAAATCAAAAAAAATCACGTTATTTTCTTGTCTCAATTTACACATAAAACAAAGATAGGCATAAAACAAGCGAGTAAATAGATTCTAGGAATTTCCATGTTTGTGGAAGCATTTTATTTAATTGTACACAACATGCAAAAATGCTATATATAAATCATAGATATAGTACTTTTTTTATGAAAGCCAGACAGAGAAAACTCTTTACTAAATAAAGAAAACCAATAATATATGAAATAAATTTGTTTCATTTTTTTTCATTTATTATTAAAATTAAAAATGAATTAATGATAAAAGTAGTTTCTAAAATAGAAAAAAAAAATAAAAATTCATAAGTTAAAATTAGTTTACACACGAGTTAAGATAATAATTTTAATAAATTACAAAATATAGTTTCTAAAAATTAAAATATTTATAAAATAATTAAAATTTATAAAACATATTTGTCATTCTGTATATTTTAAAATTATTTCAAAATTTTGGGAACTCTACTGTATAGGGTAGCACAAAGCACCATTAAACAGATCTTGATAATACTGAACTATATGATTCTGAATATCCTTATGATATGTAGGAATATCTGTATCATTTTTTAATAAAAAAAATATTATTGGAACATTCATGATCTTGATAACTCCTTGAAAATATTTCATATTTCTACCACCTTATGAATGACAATTAATTTTGGATTTCACTTTGCACAATTCCTCTTCAAACATTGAAAACTTTATCTAATTCTAAAAGAGAAGCATCCAACATATAATTTTGTAAGTTTTGCTTAATTTTGTAAGTTTTGCTAAATTCGATTTAGAATTTAGAATTTAGGATTTAATAAAAACATTATCAGAATTAGAATTAAACTTAACATATTCCATTGAATAAGCCTAGAATTAATCTCCATAAGCTTTTGAGAAAGAATAGTTATTAAGATAATGAAAAAGTCTTGTTATATATTTTTTATTGGGGATAGTGATTGCAAAAGTTATCTAGATATAAGATTTTAATTAGTTTGGAGATATAACTAGAAATGAGACTAGATATAAGAAAAGGAAAAGAACCTTACTAAATATAAAGAGAAAGAAGATGACCTATTAAGATAGAACAACAATTCATGAAAATTACTTTTTCTAATTTATAAAATAAATTGTAATGATTGTCTTTAGAATTTTGTAAACAAAATATACATAAATTCAGAGAAAGAAACTTATAATGAAGAATTATTGTCTTGAAAGTCCCAGGATGTGTCATCATTAATGGATCTAGAATGATTGAAGGAGGATCTATAAAACCCTAAAAGGGATAATTCCACAAAGGTCTGAAAGGAATATTTATACCAAAATTGAACTACTCTTTATTTTGTTCAAACGTCACCTAAAATATTTATTTTAATTTTCCTAACTCAATTCTGCCAAAATTCAACAAAACTAGGTGAAGCTGTTTATACATTTTAACGATAAAATAATTAAATCATAAAATACAAAATTTAATTTAAGATGTATTTATAATGTATGTTTGAAAATAAATAAATTTATTATAAAAATAGTATATATATATATAGTACAAAATATTATTTTTAAACATTTTTAATATACAAGTATCCAAAAAAATATTTTTAAGAAAATATTAAAAACAAGCCGACTAAAATGACAAAAGCATATGGAGCTGGCTGCTTCAATTTGATTGTGACAAGGGCTGCTTTATCTATCTCTATTATTGGTATTATATGGTCTAGTTACTTAGTTATTTATCATTACATAGGGTTTTAAAATTTTTGAGATTTTATTTTAAGAGAAAAATAATATTTAAACTGCTTTTAATTTTTAAGTGATGTAAAATTATACTAAAATAAATCTCTTAATCAAAATCAATAATAGTTTAAATATACATTAGTGTCTTAATCCATTAAAACATCTTTTAAGAATAAAACTGCTACAAACTTTAAAACGAACAATAATTCAGATGCATTTAACTAGTAATACTAACATGTATATAAAAAAAAAAGTAATACTAATCAATAGACATTACCTATTCTATAAAGGGATGCAAAGTGCCCATTATTGCTCACCAAGTATATGATCAATTTCCAAGTAAAGCAAATACTATAAGGTTTGTGATACAGTCATGTCTCTTTCCAAAATCCCTCAAGTTGTGCTGAAATCTTCTTCCAACCAATGCATGATGCCAGTGATAGCACTTGGAACTGCAGCTGATACAAACGAAAGCAGTGCAGAAACCACAAAAGTGGCAGTAATAGAAGCTATCAAACTGGGCTACACACACTTTGATACTGCATCAGTCTATGGATCTGAAGAGGCCTTGGGAGAAGCCATAGCTGAAGCTCTTCAACTTGGTCTAATCAAGTCTAGGGAGGAGCTCTTCATCACTTCTAAGCTCTGGCTCACTCACAATTTTCCTCATCTTGTTCTTCCTGCTCTGCACAAATCTCTCCAGTAAGCAAAACTTCATCCTTTTCCACATTAAAACCGTAGTAATAAGATTTTCTTTTGTGGTTATGGTTGTTTTAATTAGTAATTTTTAAGGTATATGTGTTTTGGAAAATAAAAAACATCAGGGGTTATTTATTTCAGCACATCAAATTGGTCTGTAGTTTATTTACCTTTCAAACAAAAAAATGTGTGGGATGCAATCAATTCTTCAATTTCTAACTCTATCTATGTTTTCTTTTGATCAGTTACATGTGAACATAAATAAATTACTCTACCTTAAATTTAGTGTTATATTCTCGCTGATTGTACTCAATTTTGGAAATGTTTCCCTTAAGAAACATAGGTATTAAGAGTTCCATGATCAAATATGTTATAGAGAATATGATGCATATGCAGGTATGCACCCAACGGCTAAGTAATAATTGTGAATGAGTAGTTTGATAGGTTGGTTCTCTAGCTTCCATGATCATCTTTTCTGGATTAGTTTCCATGATCAACTTCATGAGGTAGGTTCAGGGTTACATGTATCTAAAACTGGGGATGGTACAACAACATCAACAAAGATTTGAGGATAGCTACATAAACAAAGGCTTAAGGATAGCTACACACACAAACATTTAAATCATATAGTATAACATCTTGGCTCTTATATGGTAAAGAGAGAATTATATTCAAAATTGTATATTGATCACACAGAATTCTCTATGAAGTTACTAATTAAACTGCATATGTCATTGGAGAGATCCAAAAAAAAATAGCCACATTTACACTTTTTCTGTTTCATTGTAGATGAAAGAAGCCTTAGGATAGCTACATATACAAACTTTTAATGTTTTATGTAGATGAAAGAGGCACAAGCCCAAGTCAAAAGCCTGTGCAGTTTAAAAATAACTGCAGGGGACCCTCACCCTTAACTTCTGCTTCTGTTTCTTCTGCTTTATGTAGTAAAGCTAACTAAATGTATTGAAGAAAAAATTAGTTCTTGGATCTTAACTGTGAGAGGTGAAGTTAAAAATGGATCTGGATATGATCCATTTCCCAAATTCAAGCATTTGTGTTGTCAGACTAATGAATCAATGAGGACAGGCCCTGGTGTAAAAGTAAAGTGGTGCCTTGGTTACTGGTTGTGAGATTTTCACTATAGGTAGGTACAGTTATATTATCTTAGAATTTGAGTTTAAGTCTAATCAATATCAAAACTAGCTGAAAGGGTATGGATTATCCTCCACACACTATTTTGGCCATATCATTGGTCAACATGAAGTTTTCATCATGCATAATGTATGCATATTGCATAAGGAATAAGAGAATACAGTGCTGAATTGATGACATGGTGCAGGAGGCTGAAATTAGAATATTTGGACCTTTATTTGATCCATTGGCCCATCAGTGTTCAACCTGGAGATTGGCAACCTCCATATAGTGAAGAGGTAATAACAACATTTGACTTAAAGGGTGTGTGGACAGCCATGGAAGAATGCCAGAAACTAGGCCTTGCAAAGTCTATAGGAGTCAGCAACTTCACATGCAAGAAACTTGAAGATCTACTCTCATTTGCTACCATTCCTCCTTCTGTCAATCAAGTAAACCCATGAATCCATCTTGGTCATTTTCTTAATCATGTTAATTTAGTTTGACAAGTGTTGACCATACCCTATTTCTTGACACTGTTACCAAATAGGTGGAGATGAATCCTGCTTGGCATCAGAAGAAGCTAAGAGAATTCTGTGAAGCAAAGGGTATAATCATAACTGCATTTTCTCCTCTGGGAGCCAAAGGGGCCAGTTGGGGTTCCAATGAAGTCATGGACAGTGAAATACTCAAGAAAATTGCACAAGCCCATGGCCGAACTATTGCTCAGGTTACAATTTTAAGACTATTTCATATGGCAACTACATGAACCAAATGATGGTTGTTGCAATACTGTTAAAAGTATAGATTTTGATTGTTGAACAGGTGATGAGTAAAGTTAATTAATGTTATGAGTTGGTTTGTGATAGGTAAGTCTAAGATGGTTGTATGAACAAGGAGTGAGTATTGCAGTGAAGAGCTACAACAAAGAGAGAATGAAGCAAAACTTGGAAATATTTGATTGGTCTCTTACAAGAGATGATCATGAAAAGATCAATCACATCAATCAGATTCGAGTCAACAACGGGCCAGTGGTGTTCTTTGCTAACCTTTGGGACGGGGAAACTTAGGTTTCATATGGGAAAAATACTATCAACACTTTCTTCAACTCTTCAATACATTATATCTTATAATATCATAGATTTTATGTTGTTTTTCATGAACAATAGTCTTTGAAATTATATTAATAGATAAAAAGATAAATTTGTATCTTGAATAAGCTTTATAGGTGTAAGTATAAATAATATTTAGTTTTTAAAATTAAGTATAGGGACTGATTATGCATCTTCTTCTATTCTTATATTGTTATTTTTAAAAATTACTAAAATATTCTTATTTATTTGATGTTATATTTAATTTTTTTTATAATTATAGTTATTTTTATTATTTGACATTGAAAATAAAAAATAATATCTTATTAAAATTGAATTCTTAATAATATTATTTTCATTTTATTATGATTTTTAATTTTTTTATAAGAAAATATTTAGACAGAAATGCAAATACATGTATACTATAGTTTGTTACGCGATAGAAATAAAATACAATTTTTATATTTACCATGAATATGAAATTTTAGATACAAAGATTAGATAAAAAAGGGGACACCAATATAATTAAACTCAAACTTATTATCACTTAACTTTGAATGGTCTTAGAATAAGGGGAGATTTATTTCACATCCAAATAACATTATGTGCCTTCTCTTTTTCATTTGCTTATATATCGATGTAATTATTACAAAAAAATATGGTATAATATATAAAAGTTAAATTCAGAATCTCTATGGTCAATTTATTCTTGGAAACACTGTTTATTTAATATTCTAAAGTGACATTATATAATTCGAATCTTATAATACTCTATTAAGGAAAACAATTGCATACCATTAGTATAAACTAACATTAATAAACTAAGGATTTTAAGTATTAATTTTATTAATAATATTATGGAAATACATAAAATTGTGGGGGTGCAAGAAGAAAAACGCGGAGGTGCAGGAAGAAGAAGCCGTAAGACTATAAGTTAGTAATGGTAAAAGGATCTTCTACAGTAGTCTCATTTGCTTAAGACTGGAGGACATGATGGGTCATGGGCTTGGACCGACCCTGGGTGATTAAGGTAGGATTCCGATCTACATAGATAATTTAAAGGAAATAGCGTGAAACATTCTAAATTAATTAGCATTAATCAGGAAGTAAAGAGAGAATCATAACGAGAATCTTGAGGTTAAAACTGACTCCATATATACTGGGTAAAAACCTCACAAATTACATATTAGGTCAAGAGCACACTTATCACGCTTATTCTTAACTACCTTGAATGTTTTGGATTAAGGTCATTCATTGACTTGTCTGGAACAATTTTAAAATTAGAAGAAATATAAATGTCTAAATAGTAGAGATTAAATTAAATTAATGTTAAGTTAATAGAGGAGATTAAATTAATTGTTTTTACAATAGAAGAAGGTATAAATAAATTAGGTTGAGTTAAATATCTGAAATGGAATGTGGTGGAAGAAGACATAGAAAAGTGTAGAACTTGTAAAACCACAAAAGCCATGGTTGTAAAGACCCACAATTTTTCTAGAACTTTTAAAAAATTAAACAAAAGAAGGTTGAAGATAAGCCTTTTCCACACTCTTTTGTTTGTACTGCAATTTATGGACCAATCTTCTTACACTACTCACTCTTCAAATCAAATAAACTCAAACTTTTTTTTAAAACTTATAAATTTTGTAAAGGAACCCAATCATCCAAATAAAATGGTTATTTTAATAACTCCTACCAAACAAATCCAATGTCACTTCCCAAAACAACCCAAGTCACGTACCATTATTTAAGCATCTTTTCCTAAGTAATTATAAAATAAAAGAATAAGAAAATAATAAATAATTTTTTCGTAAGAAAAGGAATTTTTTTATATATTTATTAAATATTTTTTTTAATTTTTACATAAATTAATTTTAATTTATGAAAAAAATCCATTTACTTTTTTCTTATTCTTTTAGAAATAGAGAAATTTTTCCAAATAAATTTTAATTTGTTTCAGTTTTTAACGTTAATTTACTTGAAGAGATAACTTTTCATGTATTATTTATGAATATTATTATTTAAATTACAATAATTAGTATATTTTTTTATCTTTCATCACAAGCAAAAAGAAGAGTATTTAATTTTCTGGTAGAGACCTAAGGTATTTCTATATATTTCGACCTTTGAGACAATGGTCTTAAATCCTCTTCTACAATTTACAACTTAAATATAAAAATAATTAAATAATTTTTTTTAAATTAATAATTATAATAATTAAATTAAATATTATTTTATAAACTAAAAAATTATTAATATTTAAATAATTTTTATTATAAAATAAAATTTTACAAATTAATATTTAATTAGTTAATTGTTATCTAATTAACTATTAAAATTTTTATTATCAATTTTAAAATCTAAAATAGTTGTAACTATAAGATTTTGATAATTAATTAAATACAAATTTAAAAATTAGTTTATAATTTTTTTATTAATAATAAAAACTATTTTAAATACATTAGTTTATAAAATAATATCTAATTGAGTTAATATAATATTTAATTATTTTTATTTTAAAATTTATTTTTATTTAATATTTTTTTAATGTATTAAATTTGTTACAAAAATTATCCTAATAGTTATTTTTTTTTAGTTTTTGGTAGACTAATTTCATTTTATTGATGATCCCCCAGTTTTCATACAACATCTCATCAAACAAGAATATTAATATTTGAATAGGTAATCTAATAACAATCTATTATGATTGTTTGAACACATATATGTAACACGAATCCAAAGAATCACCTAATACAGTGTTTGAAATTTTATATTATCTATAACTATGTAGATTTTCTTAGTTGATGTATACAAATTTTTCTTTTTAAAATGATCATTGATTATGATTCTTTTTTAGTATTGAGCTAATAATCACTTTCTCTTTAAACAAACTCTCAAATATCATAAATATGAGAAAGGAAAGTTGAAGTTGTGAAGACATTCCAAAAAGATGATCAGCCATATTATCTTAAAGGTAAATAATTATCAATAGGATATTTAACACAAAAAAAGATATCTTCTTTATTCAATTTTCTTTTATATAAACCTGTCTTTTTTTACTAAAAAAGATTATTTTTGTTTAAGTGAATAAAAGTATTATAAATGGTAAAACTTTCTTATTTGAACATTTAACAAAAAATATGGTATATCTAAATTTTATACTCAAAACCACTTAATAAATACAAAATAATTTATGTGAGTTGATATCCACACACTCATCCTTTTGCCACCATTTTCACTATCAATAAAAAGGATTAAAACCTCAGAAAAAACACAGAGAGACACAATAAATAAACAAATAAACCATGATGTTCTGCACTTCAGCGTGAGTAGGGAATTCAGTGCTCTCGTTCTAGCAGGCTCAAGTATTGATCACAGCAACACCACCCCTAGTCCCATGAGTGTGAATATGATGCATGGCAATGAAGGAGGTGCTAATAGTAGCATTAACAACAACAATAGCAACAACTTGGGGAGGATTGGAGAGGATGAGTTGCTGATGATGGAAGAGACTAACCCTTTGGCAATTGTGGCAGATACCAACCCTTTGGAAGCTGTTTCAGCATCTTCACCTCCAAGGCGCGGAGGGAACTCTTCTGCTTCAGCTTCTGGTGCTGCTGTGAGTGAGTTGACAGTGCAGAGGGTGAGAAAGGAGGAGGTTGAAGCAAAGATAGCAGCTTGGCAAAACTCTAAGGTTGCTAAGATTAACAACAGGTTCAAGAGGGAAGATGCTGTTATAAATGGGTGGGAGAATGAGCAGGTTCAGAAAGCAACTTCATGGATGAAGAAAGTTGAGGTATGTGATGTATGAATTATGAAATTACTTTGGATGAAGAGAGTCAGAGACTAATTCTTCAAAATTCAGAAAATTATTAAGGGGTTAACTTCTTTTAACAAGTTGTTTTTTAGTACCTGAGTATGGGTATATATAGTAACTCTTGAGTTGAATTTTGGCTACTTTTTTCTTTGGTGGCTGTTAGTGGGTTGGTCAGTGATCATGATGAGTTGGTTTTGATTTTAGGGTGATGGTGGTGCTTGTTTATGATGACTACTGTATAGACTAAAATTGAGTCGTTAGATTAGTCCATGGTTGATCCAACCAATCGGTGAAGAGGAACTCTTAACCTTAATTTCTTCTGGGTCTTCATACAAGTGGACTTTTATTTTAACTGGAATTAAAGATTGGATATGATTGACATGTTATGGGGTAAGGTTGATACCCTTGATAGCTTAATTGTTGTTGTTTAGACTCTTGGATCATGGATCAATACTTAACATGTTTTGTGGGAATGGTTGGGAAAGAAACTTACTTCTATATGAGAGTATGAATGTTTGAAGGAGGTCTATATTGCTTGTCAATTTTCATTTTTCCCCTCTTTTTTATTATCATTTTCCCTGAACAAAACGTGTCAGTGATAGCAGGTATCCTTTGAATTTTGATGTGGGTTTGTGATTTTAGCATCCAATTCAAGGGCTTGATCTTGATCATATCCAGGTTTAAAATCAAAAGCCTTCTCATTTTGAAAAATATGTTATATGAAAAGTTGAATTAGGATTTTGCTCCATCATGAGCTCTTCCTTTTCCTTTTTTCTTTTCCTATCTCTGGACAGGGAGGCTGTGATGCCAATTTGAAAGAAAATTATCATCATCCAGCCACAAGCTCTTCTGCATTTTTTATGAGCAAAAGTATATTCTTTTGGTTAATAAGATAGTAACATGTCAATATATGAAAGGACTCATTTGGTTTGCATCCATTGCCTTATCTCCAAAGCTACTTTTACAGTGACAACAAAAAAGTGCTGGAAATATGGTAGCCTCCAGAAAAAAGCAAGTGGTCTAATGATTTGATTTTGATGCTAGCTTTTTCATTTTCATCCTACATTACACCAACTCTATTGGACAATAAAACAGAACTTTGACTAATAAAGTGCACATTGTTTGTAATTACAATTTTGTTCATGAATAACCAAAATTTTGCACTCATTGCACAGAGGAAGCTGGAGGAGAAAAGAGCAAGAGCACTGGAGAAAATGCAAAATGAGATAGCAAAAGCTCACAGAAAAGCTGAGGAGAGGAAGGCATCAGCAGAGGCTAAAAGGGGCACAAAAGTAGCCAGGGTTCTGGAGATTGCCAACCTTATGAGAGCAGTTGGAAGAGCACCTACCAAAAGATCTTTCTTTTAAGATGTATAATAATAAATGTTATATTTGGAAACCACATTTGTAGACAAATATGACCAAAAAGAGAAACATAGAGGGAAAATATCATGGCATAATAGATGACATAGTGTGGTGGTGAGAGTCCCTTTTCCTTTTTAAATTTAACTTAAAGGTTAAAGAGATGCAGTATAAACAAAAAAAGAAGATATGGGGGTGTACATTATCATCTTATATTATATACAAACCAATTGGAGTGTTTCTGAGTGATTGATTAGTGCATTAGAATTTATAGACATGATCATCATTTGGTTGGTTGTGCTGCTGATTAACACGTTTTGTACATTAATAAATTTGATTTTATTGCTATTAGTTGGCCTCCACTACTTTCAAATGCATTGCCAACACGTAACTAAGTCCAACAGTTTTCCAATTCTCTCCACAATCTTGTGGCCCTCACTAATCTTTCTAATCTGTTGTTAATTTTCATATCCCATCACAGCAAAAAAGAAATAATTGTTTAGTTTATGAGAAAATATCTTGCAGATCATGCTAACACATGCAAGGAAGCTTAAGCACTCGCGTTGCATCATCTTAAATTCATGTGAAAGATTGAAAAGCAACATTAAGTTATTTCAATCCAATAGACCAGTAGATATACATCTTTTAATAATATTATTGATGTAAAATATCCATCAACTTTACTACTGATTAATCTTAAAAAAAAAAATTGATTGATTATTTTTTATGATAATGTTTCAGTACCGTCAATATAATCATACATCGTTAAAGAGTCGAGGTTAAGAGCAATTTAAATACACATTTCCTTGACCCACTGATGCGCCTACAAAACCGTGATGAAACACCAACCTCCAACATAAACAATACTTCGAATACAGTGATTGACTCTAACAATGTTATCTCTTGAACTTGAGGTCAGAACAGACAATATTTCTTCTAATAGTGCTTTTCTCTTTACTTTAACTTGAATTTCAAATTTTATTAAAAGATTTAAATTTAATTTCACTTATCACTCATCTAGACAAGCAAAAGCTACTCTTAATAAGTTCAATAAACACTTATGTTGGTATGTTATGCCTATCCAAACAAATGGTAAAATATAGTCTACTCACCCAGCTTTTAATGACGGATTAAAAGTAAAACTCTAAATTCTAGTTGGAGAATAACACTCAAAAAAGTTCTGAATCAAAATCTTATTGATTAGTAAATCAAGAACCAAGTTGTTTAAAAGGTGAGAAAAGATTAGACGTGTGACTACTTCGTAGACCAGAGAAAAAAAAGTAACAGAATAGTTGATGCTCAAGCTTTGCACGGAAATTGCGCAGTGATGTGGCTAGTATTTGTTCACCTCAAGTAACTAAAGTTTCACGCTTTCAATCTAAAAAGCAAGAGCTAAAGTTAAAAACAGTGGAGACAATTTTCGTCTTTTAGTGTTTTTGTATTTGGAGTGTGAATCTCCAGTTGAAGGCAATTCTCACCAATACTGATCTAGAAAAGGATTGAGTGTCTGCATGGAACGCATTGTCAATAAAGCTATATACAATGTCTGGTTTGATAAATTCATCACCAACCAAAAGGAGAAGATTCTTGGCAATCAAATATGATCAAGGCATGGTTCATAATGTTTCAATTTCTCCTGTTCCTGTTTTTGTCCAATGAGATTTTCAAGTCCTTGGTCCCACGTTTTGCCAATCTTGTATCTATAGTGTCACTCAAGATAAATTATTATATAGTCTGATACTATCACTTGTTCATAGTCTGTCAATCTTTATGACACAACTTCATCTTTTTGTCAAATCCGTGGTTTGCCAATAAAGTAATCAAATATGCTTCTTTTATCTTAGATGGGCTTCACAGATATCTTGAAACAATACCTTCATGTTTGTTTGTTTGTCTTTGGTGCTTGGACCCTGGGCAAGGCTTCAAAGGATATGCTTTTGTTTTTTAATGCAGAAAATGGTTTATTATTTGAAACAGCAACTAGATCCATGGTACACTGCATTCCAAAATAAATAGTAATAGTCAATTCTACCAACTGCATAGCATGCTGGAACCTGATTTCATTTTCATGAAGTATAAGCATGAGATTCAGGTTAAGTGTTGAATATGATTTTGGTTCATTTAAGAACAAAAGGAGCTCCTGTGCACCAGTTTCTAACTCAAAAACATTTGGCACTCACTGGGCAATGAACATTACAGAAGATGTTCATGTTTTTCCAACCTTTTCTTGGTTAGAAGGGGTATACAAAATCAATATGGTGGAACTATTACAAAATTGTTATGGAAGAGTGATCTACTGGCAAGTCCTCCCTCAATCCTCAGACTATTGCTGAAATCTTACTAATGAAGTGTAGCAAAACTAAAACAGTATCATAGGGAATTTGATATCAGTTCAAGATTATTTGTGTTCCCGAAGCTCCAACATAGTTCATCTTTTAGCAGATTCAGATTTGCATAAATTTCTCTGCTCTGAGGGTGGTCTTTGTCACTTGCTATAAAATAGTGAACCTCATTATCTATCTCAATCCAGCTGGAGCCTGTTTCTTTAGTTAATTTCAAGTCATTCATAGCCGTTCTCACCTTTGCAGCCTCTCCGAACATGCCCCCTTCGGCAAACATGTTTGATATAAGTATGTAAGAGGAGGCATCATTCGGGGCTAAATCAAGCAATTTTCTGGATGCCCACATTCCAAGTTTTAAATCACCACAAAGCTTACAGGCATTGACAAAAGTCCTCCAAAGCAAAATTGAATCTGGAAATGGGCTATTGTTGATGATATCAATGGCTTTGGATAGATTTCTTGCTCGACCTAAAAGATCAATCACGCAAGAGAAGTGCTCAATCACAGGCGTGATCCCATACTTTGATTGGATATCATTGAATAAGTATAACCCAGTCTCCCACAAGCCTGAGTAACTGCATGCTTGGAGAACAGCCAATATTGTAATTCCATCAGGATCAAAACCCTGTTCCTTCATCTCCTCAAAGAGCAAAAGTGCATTGTTTCCTTCACCATGAAGGGCATACGCAGAAATTATGGCATTCCAGGTAACACAATCACGATTCGTACTACTAAATATTTTATAAGCGTCCTGAATAGTGCCACATTTAGCATACATAGTAACTACAGAATTTCCTACAGCAGTATCATATTCAAGTCCCACCTTTATTGCGTAAGCATGAAGACTCTTTCCAGTTACCAAGCATGCTTGGTTAGCAGATAAACAAAAGAGCCGTGAAAATGTTACACCATCAGGTTTTACACCATTGAATCTTAGTTTGCTGAAAAAAACCATAGGGTCCTCTTCATCATCTCTTACCTTTGAATTCAAATATCCAACTAAAATGGCATTAAATGAAGCAATAGTTTTATTTCGGAGCCTGTCAAAAATGAATCTTGCTGACTTCAAATTTCCACATTTAGCATACAAATCTATTAAAGCAGTACAACTATTTACATCAGAGACGTGACCAAGCTTTACTGTGAGTCCATGAATTTGAACCCCAAATTTCAAATTATTCCACTCTGAACACCCATCAAGAACAGTGCTGAAGCAACCAGAATCAAGAGGCACACCAATCCGAATCATGTTTAAGAATAATTCAAAGGCTTTGTTAGCATGGCCGTTCTTAACAAACACTGAAAGAAGCGCAGACCAGGAAATCAAATACCTCTCGTCCATTTCAACAAACACTCTCTCAGCTTCTTCGACCATTCCATGTTGCCCATACATTGTAATCATTGCATTTCTAACGGATGTTTCACACATAAAACCATAATTCACCGCAAGCCCATGTAGTTGTTTCCCTACACATAATCCTTCACTAAAATCACATGCACCGATCAAATTCGTAAACGTATAATCAGTTGGTTTCAGTCCAGACTGTAGCATATCCACAAAAATCTGAAATGCCTTGTCGCCCAAACCTGCCTTGCCATATTCCAAAATCATATAATTTATGCACTGAGCATCTTTAGCACGTATGCCACCGAACACTCTTTCTGCACAACCCAAGTGGCCACTTCTAGAGTACATAGAAACCAATGAAGTAGCCACAACAACATTCTCCTGAAGCCCACTTTTTACAACAAAAGCATGAACCTGCTCGCCAAAAGCCCGATCTTCGGGGGACCTACATGCCTGCAGGACCACTGAACAAGTATGCTCGTTGAACTTCTCATCAACCATGCACATATCACGTGCGATACAGAGAACAGACTCAACATCCCCATTCTTCAAAAACCCCTTCATGAGGGTAGTCCATGTGACTACGTTCTTCACAGGCATTTCATCAAATATCCTCTGTGCATCATCCATGTTGTTGAATTTTGAGTATAGATTCACAAGATTGTTGTCCACAAATAGGTCACCTTCACAACCAGATTTGATGAGAGACCCATGAATTGTCTTTGCCAGCATATAATCCTGTGACCCAATTGAGAATTGAAGAAACTGAAGCCAGTCATTGAGAAGAACATTATTGTTCTGATTACAGGGTAAAACAGCACAACATTGTGTTGTCCCAAGTTTGAGGCTTTGTGAGGGGTTAGGGAAAATGGGGTGGAAGCCATTATTGGGTGGAAGGAAGTGCAAATGAGATGCAGAAGAAGGAAGAATGGACAGTGGAACAAGTGGTTGGAAAATTGGGTAAACCATTGGAATAAATAGTTGTAAACTTAACAAAATCAACCGAATGCTATTGCTTCCATAGCATAAAATTATAGGTGTTGTTCCCTAGAGTTATATATAACTTTTTTTTAATAAATGGATTTAAAAATAAATATATATAATAAAAGATAAATTTAAAATTAAATGATATAAAAAATATTAAAATAATAATATTAAAAATTGTAACATAATTATATAAAAAAATTGACAAATGTATCCTTATTCTTTAAATTTTTCTATTCATCATTTCGTGAAACTCAAATTACTGTGAGAAAATCAAGTTTAGGTTACTCGTATTTTTTTGTAAAGAAAATGCATGTATTGGTAAGTTGGTTAATTTATGATTTATTCATAGAGAATTTTTTTATTGGTATAATAAATTACCATTTAGTCTTTTCTTAAAATTCTTTATGAATATGTATAATTTAACTATGTATCGTTTTTGTTAACATATGAGTTTTTGTCTAATATCCTATATTTTTTGTATTTTTTTCATTTTTTTCTTTTTTAATAATACTTTTTTTTTTCATACGATGACAAATGATTGTTGTTAAGGTGTCAACATAGATAAGATGTCAAAATGCATAATGATGTTTAACATAAAAGCTTTTATTAAAAAAATATATAGTTATCTAGTATATAATTGCTTTTTTTAAAGAATCATAACATTATGTGCCAAAATACTCATTATCTTAAAATATTTATCACACTACTTGTCTTCTACCAGGTTGATATTTGATTAAAATGCGTATAATTAGATTTGAATACTTTATTTAGATGTTTATCTGAGTTTATAAACGGAAAAATGTAATTAAAAAATAAATAAACTTCATTAAAAGTTATTATTAAAAAATTTCAATGAAATAACTCTAGCAAACATTGTATATTTAGCACATTTTAGATATTTTACACTTACCATGCATAGTGGATATTTAAAAGACAAAATGTTAACATGAGTCATTCTTTCTAAAATCTATACATAAAGATAACTGAATTTCCAAAGTAACTTTTTCTAATTATTAATGTAAATAGTTAATTTAAATAATCAAGTAGTTTGAGGTTGTAAACTTTTTAGAATTATAACTTTAGGTTAAAGGATATCTTCTTATTAACTATGAAATAATTTATTCACGGTAAATCTGAAACAATATATAATAGGAATTTCTCTATTTAATGTACACAACTTGTCTTTTAATCTAATTTTAATAATATTTTTAAGTTATAATACAAAATTCAAAATGAAGAGCGCTAATATATATAAAAAAAAACAGCGAATAAAAAATAAGAAAAAAAACCAACATAGAATGAAAAGAGACTCTTATCTGAATTAAAATAAAATACATGTATTTTATATACAATTAATTTCTAAGTATTCTGATTTTTTTAGGCAATTTCTCCCTTCACCATATCAATTTCAACATGCACCCAATCAGCTTTAGAAAATGACAAAAATGTCCTTCTTAAATGACGAAAATAATCTTATACAAAAATAGGAAAAATTATTTTTGAAACTTTTATCTGAAGTATTTTGAATTTTAATTTTCGGAACATATTTTTGAATTCTGAAAATTTTATCCATAATGTATTTTTAGTTTTATGTTCATAATTTTTTTTCCAGCATGTATTTTTTTATTTCTCAATTATAATTATTATTTTGGATTTTTTAATTTAGAATAAGGGTAGTTTTGAAAATTTAAAAAATTAATATGGTGGAGGTTAAAATTGATATAGTGCAGGAGGGTAGTTTTGAAAATTTAAAAAAATTGATATGGTGGAGGTTAAAATTGATCTGCAGGAAGAATTTGCCATTTTTTTATTGCAACACGATTTTCATAGAATATATATATATATATATATATATATAAATAATAAATTGCATGCATTTTAGTTAATATTATATAAATACACTTATTGTCACTACGATGAGAAACTTTTTTCCTTGCTATGACATTTCCATCATGATTTCTCTAATATCCTTCCTCAAGCACTATTAAATTGTTAATTTGTTATCAATAATATATATTAATGTAGCAATTATTATCAACTTTTTGTATGTTTGCATTCTTGAATATCTTCACAAAATTTTGGTTAATGTGATCAACATACACGATTAATTGTGATCATCCACTTCGATATTTTAACTAAACACTCTTTACTTATATTTACGTGGATATCATGAAAAGACTATTGGATGATACGTTTTTAGCTCATTGTCAAGTCCAAAAACAAATTAATATATACATGTTTATTTTTTTTTATGAATGACAAACAAAAGTATTGTTGAGGAAACAAAATGGTTCATGTGATTATACAATAACTTTTGTTTATATAAGATGAATGTTTGATAAAGTTAATATGAAGTAAATGTTTTAATATATGATTGATATTTTCTTTATAATGAAGAATAGTCACGGACTAAATAATACTTAATTATTTAGTCGAGTAACTTTATTTCAAACCATCAGTGGTTTAGTTATGATTGATTGCATTTTAATTAATAATAAATTATTTAAGTAAAAAAGACTGAATTGTAATCAATACTTTGTTGTTTAGTTAGAAGTGATTAATATTAAAAAAAATACTCATCTTATAAGTAGAATTAAACTTGATTAAGTTGATAAAGAATTAAGCGTAATTTTAGTTAATATATATAAATCGGTATCATAATATTAGTTATAAACTTTACTCTAACCATTCTTAAATTGAATAATATTATGGAATTTTCATATATATTAATCTTTTAACCTATATTTGCAAATATACATTGATAATTAGTTTATCCTATTAAAATTTGTCTGAACATTTTTAACCGAACATTATTTTTATGAAAAATAACAACAATTTTAATACACAATTTAACTATCTCTAATTCTATTTATAACAAATTGGATGATGAAACAAAATAATACAACTAAAAACTAAGAATATTTAGATTATGTGGAAAGAGAATCAAGTTTAATAAAAATAAGATAAATGTCTTTATTACTAATACTTTTATTTGTTGATAAAAAAATTTAATACTTTTATTTATTTATTATTTTTGGTTATTATTTATTAGTATTATTATAATAGATAATACGTGAATATTTTTATTAATATTTAAAAAATAAATGATTATACAACTTAAATATTGATAAAATATTTATAACATTATGTGAAAGACATAATTCATCTACACAAATATTAAATATTAATATTGTGTAAGATATTAGAGTGAATTTTTGTGTAAGATATTTAAATTTAGATATAAAACATTGTAAGAGTTATTTTAAGGTTAATAAAAAAGGTTAAGGTGGGAAGAGACATTGGTTTGGTTGGATGATGTGGAAAAAAGTGGTCCATAGAGAGAGTGAGAGTGAAACCTTATACGCCATTTCCCACACAGTCTTCAGTATCCATTCCTTTGCCACTCAATTGCGGAACTTCCCATAACAAAACCAATTCATTAATAGCCTCATACTCCTTTTCTTCTTCATCCCTTCTCTTCTCTTCTCTTCTCTTTTGTGTTTCAGAGTGAGAGTGGAGAAGATGGCTGCATTTACTACTATCCACACGCCCCTCTTCCCCACCAACACCACTCTTCCAAAGCTATCATCTTTTCAACCCTTCTTCCCTACCCAACTTCTTGGCCTACCCTTATCATCTTCTTTTTCCGCCGCCAAAAGATTATCTTCCTTCACTTGCAAGCCCATCAAATGTTCTGTTTCCGAAGCCACAGAACCCAAAACTGGTGGTAATCACTTCACACTCTCTTCTTTTCTTTATATTTCAATTTTATCATTGACAAAGTGTTGTTAACCAGTGATTCAAGTTCATTGGTTTAGGAATTAGAAGCAATTTTTTTTACTGGGCTGCCTAAAAATGTCATCTTTTATAATTTTTAGTCAGCTCTTGTATGGTTTCAAATTAAATTTTGCTCCTTTTAGTTCCTTAGTGAGTTCGGTGGCTAGCAAGACCCTTTATTATAAGGTTTGGCTTTTTGAGATTTTCTTTTTTCTGGTGGGGGTGTCATTTAATTTGATTATCTTGTTTGTTTATTTGTCTCTTAGAGAAGAAGAAACAATTGTTGAGAAGAGGGGACGTGAGAAACATAGCAATTGTGGCTCATGTTGATCATGGAAAGACTACTCTCGTTGATGCCATGCTCAAACAAACTAAGGTATTGTTCATTACATGGAACATGGCTTCAATTGAAGTAAATAGAGTTTATGCTTGACTGTACATTTGGTTCTTGCTATCATCATTTTGTGGATTTAGTTAACGGATTTCTATGGAGAATTTGATTTTTTTATTTGTGTAATTTTAGTTCATTTGTTAACTTGAGCCAATTGGCATCCATTATTTAATGGAAGTGATGTGGCGTACTGGCCCTGAAGTAGAAAATGATTTTGTGCAATTTTTGTTTGTTTGGTAGAATTGATTTTGAACTATTAACGTGTTTGGAACGTGCGTCAGTGTGTGGAGTTGATTTTGCTAGCGAACTAAACAGAACGATATTTTTATACAATCCTTGAGAAGTTGTATTTTAGAGACATTTTACATCTGTTAACTGGTTTAACCATTGTTTTTGCAGTAAAGTCGATTGGTTTGTTCTCATAAAAGAGTATGAGGGGTAATATTGATATGGTATTCATGTGTTGAATTTTTTGCAGGTATTTCGTGATAATCAATTTGTGCAGGAAAGGATAATGGACTCGAATGATTTGGAGCGTGAAAGAGGGATCACAATACTGAGTAAAAATACGTCTGTCACCTATAAAGACACAAAGATCAATATAATAGATACTCCAGGTCACTCTGATTTTGGGGGTGAAGTGGAGCGTGTCTTAAATATGGTGGAAGGGATCCTTCTAGTGGTACTTCTACTCTTTACCCATTTCCTTGATAATCATCATGCATCCTTTTGCACCATTTAATTGGTTGTGATGACTGATATTGACTATTAAAGCTGGTTAAGAAGAGATGGTTTTCACTCATAAAATTCTCCTGCACTTTGCCAGTTCTGTTGGGTAATTTTGACCAAAGGAAAAGTGGAAGGGGGTGGTAGTTGGTGTCTTCAACACTTCCTTATAACAGATTTCTTATTCAAACTATTTTCAAGAACAAGAACACACAGACTTTGAAAAAACTGCTGTATTCATTTCTTGTCTTGATGCCTAACATATTGCCAATATTGGTTTTGAATTTAAAATGTCCTTATTCTTTGCGGGACATTATATCTATAACAATTGTAGTTTGCTTTCCTCTATTAGGAAATTTGTTACATATTCTCTCATATAATAAATACTTCATTTTCTTTTCTGGAGTGTGGCTTCTCGTAATTTATATGGTTTATCATGCTGCTCTTGGTATTTGTAGGTAGATTCGGTTGAAGGACCAATGCCACAGACAAGATTTGTCTTGAAAAAGGCTTTAGAGTTTGGTCATTCAGTTGTTGTGGTTGTGAATAAAATAGATAGACCTTCTGCTCGCCCAGAGTTTGTTGTCAATTCGACTTTTGAACTCTTCATTGAACTAAATGCCACAGACGAACAGGTATGTTGGTGATCATAAAAATTAAATAGTTGTTGTTTTGTGTGTTGTTTACAAATTGGGTTGGAGCTTGGAAGTTTGTATGTAGTCAAAACTTTACTGCGATTTCTTTATCCCCAATGACCTGTGGGAATATTATAAAAAATCTTTTAGATTCTGAATGGTGTCTGCAGGTAAATTTAAACATATCATTGGTGTTTGAAGGATTAAAATGGTTTCTGTATTATGAAATATAATATTGGTAAGCATCATAGTTTTGTAAAGTTTTTTTTTTCTGCTTCCAGTGTGACTTTCAAGTAATCTATGCAAGTGGTATAAAAGGGAAAGCAGGTTTGTCTCCTGAAGATCTGGCCGATGACCTTGGTCCATTGTTTGAATCCATCATTAGATGCATCCCTGGACCGCGCATTGTTAAAGATGGTGCTCTTCAAATGCTGGTTAGTAGTTGCTAATTATATTGCTTCTTAGTCTTTTTTATTTTATTTTTCTATTCGTAATGGTTAGCTTATTTTTTTTACAACTAATTTTCCACCACAGGGGAAATAGAAAATTAAGAAGCAAATGAAGTTCTTGACCAGTTTATTTATGAGAAAATACATAATGACAATCCTGTTTAATTTCTGCTTAACTTTGATAATGCCATTTCCGCATACAAAATCTAATTTGTTTTTACATATGCTTATTTACTAGGTGACAAGTATTGAGTATGATGAACATAAAGGGCGTATTGCGATTGGACGTGTGCTAGCTGGAACTTTAGAAAAAGGCCTGGATGTTCGAGTGAGTATTCCTTTTGCTTTATTTTTGTTCCTCATTTTGTGAATTTCTCCATGCTCACATGTTACCCTTTACTTACATCGAGTTTATATTACCAGGGATAAATATGTGTGCTTGCATATAATAGGTGAAGTTTATTTACTTCATAAGAACTACATTTTAAGTCTCACATTCTCTTCTCTGACTCAATCTTTTATTTTTAATTTGTGGGGGAGGAGGAGTAGAGATTATGGTGGAATGCAAGTGGAAGTTGTTAGAATATATGACCTTAAACGAGAGGGGGTGAATTGTTTAAGAGGGGTTTTTGGAAACTTTTTCAGCTAGAACAAAATCCTTTGTATGAAACTCAATCAGAAATTCAGTTAGCCAAGAAATTAAGCACAAAACAGCAAAGCATCAGAAAAACAATCGGAGTTTAAGGGAAGAAAGAGATACACAAACAATTTATATTGGTTCACTCTTAAACCAAGAGCTACATCCAGTCCCCAGAAGTCACTGGGCAATCCACTAAGCAATCAAAACAGATTACACACAAACCACCAAAGTAGTGACCTTGAACCCTTCAAGAAACACACTCACTTTGGCACAACACACCAAGAATGTTGATCTTGACCACCTCAAGAGCACACAACACTCCTTGGTAACAACACCAGAATTTACAGAATATTCAGAACGAATTACACTTGTTTACAGAACAATCTGAAATCAATACAGATGTAATCATATTCCACTCTCTCTTGAGAAAACCCAAAGCTTGATATGAATGTTCAAAACTTGAAATCAATGTTTCACAACTGAGAAACTCAAATCTGTTTTTCTCTTTTGTTATAAAACATAAACAAACTATTTATATCTTTCAAAGATTGGTTAAAGCATTTAATAGAGGAGCGTATTCAGTTGGAAATCATTTAAAACACACTCAACTAACAAAACAAAATTCTGTTAGGATTTTTCAAAGAAACAATCGATTGTTTTGGTGTGACAACAAGTCAACCAACCAAAACAGTTTTCAACCTTTTCAAAAACACCTAAGTGTAAAACTATCGGTTGTTTTGACAAAACAAGAGGTTGTTTTTCACTTAATTTGAAAAACACTTTAAACTTTAAAAAAGTTTTAAAACACATTAGCTTTAGATTCAACAAAGAGTGAATTACACATTTAAACTACCCGGATCCTATCCTAAACACAGCAACTCCAGCCTTGCATCAAACACTTGGATTTGGATTCTTCAAAGCTTTTGATCACTCTAGATCAACAAAAGTTACATTATTTCTGCACAGTACTCTATTCTTTCATACCGTTCCTTGGAGCAGTAATTGAGAATTAGAGATTTTATATTCTGATCCTGTTTCAATCCGCATACCACTTATTTGTTGATTTTGTCCAGGTATGTACTTCAGAAGATTCGTGTAGATTTGGAAGAATTAGTGAGCTCTATGTGTATGACAAATTCAATAGGGTTCCTGCAAATAATGTGGAGGCAGGTGATATATGTGCAGTGTGTGGAATTACTGACATTCAGGTAAAGATTGAGGGTTTTGGATAAAATGCATAATCTTGTATTACAGTAACCTTATTAACCTTTACAATTTACAATTTACAATTCTGTACTCAGATTGGGGAAACAATTGCTGATAAAGTACATGGGAAGCCACTACCTTCCATCAAGGTGGAAGAACCAACAGTGAAAATGTCTTTCTCCATAAACACTTCACCTTTTGTTGGCCGTGAGGTATATTAATGCTTTACTGTAAAACTGTTCTGTATTATCTCTTTCTCTGTGTGGATTCCTGATGGTGTCTGTTAGGCACGACCATTGCTATTATGTTCAGCTTCTTTATTGGTAACAGTGTAATTTGTGTTTTTCACTGCTATGTAAGAGATCACCTAAAATGTATTTGTAACTTTTCAGGGAAAGTATGTTACTAGTAGGAATTTAAGGGATAGGCTTTATCGTGAACTTGAGCGGAATCTGGCTATGAAAGTTGAAGATGGTGAAACAGCTGATACATTTGTTGTCAGTGGGCGTGGAACTCTGCATATCACTATACTCATAGAAAATATGTAAGTGTTATGAGTATTCCATTTCTCTTCTCATTAATTATTCGTCAAACTTTTTAAATAATATTGCATCTGCAGGCGAAGAGAAGGTTATGAATTCATGGTTGGGCCTCCCAAAGTTATCAACAAGAAGCTGAATGAACAACTTTTGGAACCCTTCGAGGTAATTTCTCAATCAATTTTTTATTGACCTTCCTGTAGAACTGACGCACTTATTTGATGCACAAACTAGCTTAATTATCATGATTAATTGCTTTATTTTATGCTTTTATGATGTGTCCTATATCAAACGAAGGTTGGTCTGACTATAAATGTATCATGTAAGTGAATGCTTTGAAATCTTATATTCTTGTGTTTAGGAAAAGCATATGAAAGACCCTCACAATTTGTGATAGCCTTTTTCATACATTTTTGTTTTCGACATATACTAATAGCATAAAAGCACCTTTTACGTGCAAAATCAACATTGTTGGTTATAACGAAGATGATGTCGTAAGATATACCTCTATTCGTTATTTTGATATACTTGAAAATAATACAAAGGAATTTGAAATTTAGAGTGTCTTTTCTTCTCTTAGGATCTCGTATGAGAGGGAAGAGAAGAGAATCTGAAATGCAATCAATTCTATTTAAGACTATTTAATCTAAAACTCCACGTCAAGTTGGAGCATACAAAACTCCGGCAGTGGATGGTGACCATGCCCATGCCGGACTGAGACAGGCAGAGTGGGTTCCCGCTCTGATACCAACTTGAGAATAATACAAAGGAATTTGAAACTTAGAGAGTGTGTCTTTCCCTCTCTTAGGATCTCATACTTTAGATAGACCACATACAATGTATGAGAGGGAAAAATAAGAGAATCTGAAATGAAATAATTCTATTCAAGACTATTTAATTTAATTTAATCTAACAGATATTTTCATGTTCATGGACTTTTTCTTCTTTATGCTAAATATGGGAAGTGCTAGTTGAAAGTTCTTAATCACTTGAGTTACCCACTTTTTACTGAACAGTTTAATATATTGTTAAAATGGGCGAGATAGAGTGAAAGGATTTATGGTAGAATTGTAGGTAGGACTCTTACCATTTTGACAAGGAGAATTTTTGTTTTGAACACCCAGCGAAGTTTCTATCCTTTTTGGTGTGGGACCCAACAAACAAATTCTCTTCTCATTTTTATCCTCTATTTCTTCTACTCTTCCCTACATTAGAGATTTTTTTTTCTTGCACATTGTTTTCTTTCTACTCACTCTTGTACACATCAAAACAAAGCAAATAGATTTTATTTTTTTTTTCATTTTTATCCATATGAACAATACATCTTTTCTACTCTATTTCTCTCTTTTTTCTTTCTTTTTCTTCCTATACTCTTTATCATCTAAACAAAGAATAGTTTTCTTTTCTCATTTGTTATATATCTTTACAAGAGGATCTGTTGCAGGTTGCAACTGTGGAGGTACCAGAAGAGCACATGGGAGCTGTTGTTGAACTTCTTGGCAAGAGACGAGGACAGATGTTTGACATGCAAGGAGTTGGGTGTGTAAATTCTTTCTTTGCTTCTATTTTGATCGTGATATAATTTAGGAATTTAGGACATCACCAAAGTTGTTATAGGAACAAAGCATTGAAGTAAAGCAAAATTAAGGAGTTTCTTTGTTGATAGTATATCGGTAGTTCTATCTCGTATTGTTTCGGATTAATAGATTAAATTCACATAAAAGACATTGATAATATATTTGTTGGCTATAATAATTGATAAAAGTTTCACATTTATTCATATTTTGCTATGGAGTAATCTTGTTTTGCTGTTGAATGATTATCCTAGTTGACAAAGGACACATGTTACTCTACATATTTCCATGAAAAAGTTCTTTGACTAATGAACCCACCATGCTAATTTACTGATCATTTTTCACCTTGTAGTGTATGTGATCAATGGCTTCCTCCTACTAATAAAGGTGGTTAAGCCAGCCAGCTATACTATTTCACTCAAAACCAGAACATTGATATGACTGCTTTTCTGCTAGTCTGCATCTAGATTAGGATTTGCCTCCTCTAAAATGTAGGATGCATTAAAGTGAGTAAAATTCAAGTGGTAATTGCTTACTAGAAAAATAAGGGAGTTAAAAATATCGGCTATATCATTGTCGATCCTACAAACTTGCATTGGATATATATAGCAAATGAGTGCTCCTCCTCATCAGAATTGTAGCTTACATCATATAACTTTTTGTTTTTCAATTTGAATGTTTGTGCTTGTACAGATGAGATATCATAGAATTTGATGATTTTCAGCCTTCTATTGTATCTCTAATGACTGGTAGTGAAAATAAAAACTTCAATTTTCTTTTTAAATAACAATATTCCAAAGTCCAAGCTATTATCTTTTGCTTATGATATCTCGTGGTGTGATATCTTAATTGTTTTAGAACTGTTGTATCCCCATGCCATGACAATTTTATATCCAATACCATACTTGTCTCTGTCAGGTTATAATGCATGTGCTTGTATTATATTGAAGTCTAATCTGTTAACTTTGTAAATCATTGTTGTCAATGGATATCATACTTCCTATACTCTGATTGCATCTTATCCTACAGTGTAGAATATTTTTATCAACTAGACTTGCATAGCATTTGATCTGATACTGACAACATTTATTTCTCGGTTTAGATCGGAAGGAACTACACTACTCAAATATAAGATCCCAACACGTGGCCTTCTTGGATTGCGGAATTCAATTCTAACTGCCTCGCGAGGGACGGCTATTCTCAACACCATCTTCGATAGCTACGGGCCTTGGGCCGGTGACATTAGTACCCGCGATCAAGGCTCATTGGTAATGTCTGCACTGAAAGAAACTTGTAAACATGATTATATGTAGCATGGTACTCCATAATTCTATTGTTTCCCTCAGTGATTCATGATGAAGTAATGGAATTTCAGGTTGCTTTTGAAGATGGAGCAAGTACTTCTTATGCAATCTCTAGTTCACAGGAGAGGGGACAGATGTTTATTGGTCCTGGTATGGAAGTTTATAAAGGTCAAATTGTTGGCATCCATCAGCGACCTGGTGACTTGTCCTTGAATGTTTGTAAGAAGAAAGCTGCTACCAACATACGTTCCAACAAGGAACAAACAGGTGACAATCATCTCTGGTGCAACTTTGTTATCTTATATGAAATACACATTCAAATAACATGGTTTGATGATATTTTTAGTTCCTTAGTTAAATCAGTTCTATTAAACTGACTTCAAATGATATACCCTTTTGATTAATTTTAACTTCAACCTTGTCTTATACTATTGAAGAAATAATGCTGCTTCAATAATCTTTGGTTTATCTCAGGCTGCTTTGCTTGCTACTATTTCTTTATTGATTTTAACCTTACAAAGAATGCCAATGTGACTATAGGAGCAACATTAACACAGCCTCAACCTTATGTGTGTTATTATTTGTTCTTTTTGGCAATAATATTTATTTCTTTTATGATTCTTGCAAACTATTTGCAAAACAAAAATCTGTTCTAGCAAATTATAATTTTTTCATCTGAGTCTGAGACATCTGTGCATGGTAAATACATTTTAAGGTCAAAACATAACTACTGCTATGGTATTACAAAGCTGTTGATACAACTTCACATACACTTATGTGTAGTAGTAGTTATGCTAATATGCCAGAAAGTTTTAATTTACTTCATTCCTCCCATATGCAGTGATTCTTGATACACCATTGGACTATAGTCTGGATGACTGCATTGAATACATCCAAGAAGATGAACTTGTAGAGGTGACCCCATCAAGTATCCGAATGTGCAAGAATCCAAAAATAGCAAGGAAAACAAGGTAGACTTTCACTGTGAAGCAGTGACTTGCAAATGCTTTTTGAGTTACCAGTTACCACTGCTGAAGCTGCATAACTCATTAATGCTGTTGCTGCTAAATTGATGAAGAAGTAATTCACTACCATTGATGTAGTGTCACACATTCTTCCAAAGCTGCAGGCAGAATAATATAGGAGCTGGCTGAAAGCCGTATTCAAGATTCATTATAGCTATTGGTCACAGTTGATTTAAAGGGATAAAGTAACATTACAGAGTTTTGTTTACTTGCTTTGTAAAGTTCATATTTTAGCAGTAAGGAACATGAAGATATCAATTTTTCATATTGGTTGGCAAATAGCAATACAACACCTTGGGTTAAATTCCCAGTGAGATCAATGATTTTATTACAATTTAAAAATTTAAAAGTATTTATATTAAATATTATTTTAAGTCAGTAACTCTTCCCTTTTGTATATTTTTTGTGTGCATGTTCAATGTTGTTACCCACTTTTAGTCCTTTGAGGTGAAGGTGCCTGCAAAAGTGTGACAACAGAGTAGGTAGGTAGTGATTAGCTTTTATTATTAATTATTATAAATAAGGATCAGTTTTTTAGAAAATAAAATACATATATATTTGTATAAAAAGTATTGTTATTTATTTATTTATTTGTATATTTTTTCAAATACTTTTGATGTATATTTTGTATATATTTGTGTATCCACCATTTCCTTTTTTGTTTGAATCATAGACTCATGATAGAGTTTTTTGTTGGAGATGGCAAACTAAACATCAAACACTATCCTCCTGTTCTATTTTTCCTTTCTTTTCTTAAGTCTCAAAATTTTTTTTAAGAATAATAAGTTACACCCTCTTCTTTAATTTACACGAGAAGTTTCTTTTTCTTTGAACAAATATATTCATATAATTATTGATATTTTTAGATGATTAATTTTGTTAAGTATAGTAAAAATTAGTTAAATATACTTTTTATCTTGGTGTTATGAGGATATTTTTTAAATTTTATTGTACTGTCTTAAATATTCTTAATTTGATCTATTTTTTTTAAAATAAATTAATGTAATCCTTTAACAATAACATGTGACTCAAATTAATGTAATTTGATTTTCAATAAAGTATTTCTCAAAATTTGCTAAACTTAGTATTCCTCAAAAAAAACTTGCTAAACTTAACTCAATTACGTGAAACTATGAAAAAACAAATGTAGAATGTTCATCACAATCTATTAATTAATTTTATTTTTTTTACAAAGTTAACCATTTATATAAAAAATAAAAAAATATAAGCAATTATACATTCCATACATATTATATATATATATATATATATAATTAAACATATCAATAATTTTAATTTTTAAATATATATAAAAACAAAATCATCAATTGATGTCTAAATAAGTAAATTTTAACTAAACCAAATATATATATTGGCACAAAAATTACATTATTTTAATGAAAAATGCGTATAGTATGTTTAGCTCAATGTTAACTTTTGTAGGATATAATCATAACAATTAATTATTTTTTTACACGTTCATACGTTATTATTCAATAAAAAACAAATGCAAGTACTTTGATTTTGAGAAGTAAAAAAAGTAAATGTTCTAGAAATGTTTAATATTCCCATCTTAAAACTATATATAAAAATTATTGCACTTGGAAACTTCAGTTTTGACTCACTAAATACAAAATTAAGCTTGTCATATTTTTCGTATGAAAAATATTTTATTAGGAAAAAAAATAGAGAAATTGCCAAAATTTTAATGTGTTTCCTTTAAATTCGTGTTCTAGAATAAAAGAATTTTTTTTTTCTGAAACAGACTTTTCAAACATGAAATTGAAACAGAAAAGAGAGGTATACATGAATATTATTCAATATTTTAATTTTAAAGCAAATCCATTCATGAGATTTTTCATTCAACTTATATTTTATTTGTTTTAATAGAAAGAAAATATGTACTCAAAGTTACGTAAGGCTTTCAACTTTATCACATCCATTTTTTTTCTCTTTTAAATTTCATCATGCACATAAACTCGTGTATATGATGTAATATACATATTTTTACTATTATATTCTATTTAAAATTAAATTTATTTAGTATATTTTTTACTGTATTTTAAATTATTTTTCAAAATATTTTTTATAATTTCCAATGTTACAATTTTATTTATTGCGAAAAAAAAATTATCTTTATGACATTTTTTTATGTTTCGACAATTGTAAATAATTAGTATTTTTTCTAAAAATAATTATTTAACAATAGCAAAAATAATTTACAAAATTTTAATTAACTCAAATTTAAATAAAAATATTCTATAATTTATTATTAAATATTTTTAAAGATATAATAAATTTGTAAACTTACATTTTAAAATTTTAAAAATATTAAAAATTCTCTCATAATCATTAAATTATTTACTAACTTGACCAAATTTTTGTCTGCACATTCACTCTGCACACCTTAATCCAAATAACATTATTTTCTTTACATTTTTCTGTCAAATCACTCTAAATTTCCTCTTTTAAATTCTCAGAGAGTATTCTCAAACCTAAACACACAATTAAAAGAGTAGTAGTAAAGAAAGTCTAAACATAAATTGTAAAAATATATTTTAATGAAATCTTTAAAAAAAATCTCTTGATAATCAAATAAAGCAAAAACAATAAAAAGGAAGGAATAATTATATATTTAATATGTCTAAAATTTGAATGCATCGTGTGATTTTTTTAGTCTTAAGAATTTTGGTGAAACAAAAACATGTAGATATTTTGAAATTGACTGTGACGATACTTTCAAATTAAAGATTAAAAAAATAATTGATCGGTTGAATATAACAATTATTCATATATTTTATTTTTAATATAATAAAAAATTAAAATCTCAATACAAAATCTCTAGTTGGCTCAATTCCCTATCTAGCACTATTTACATCTTTATTTCCCTATCTAGCACCCTTTTGTTTTTATTTTCCTATCTAGCATCCTTTTGTTTTTATTTTCCTATCTAACACTCTTTTATTTTTTATTTCCCTATCTAGCACCATTTTAAAAATAAATAAATAAATAATAAATTATTATTATTTTTAATAATTTTAATTTTGAATGCATTAAAAAATAAATATTTTTAATGTTTAAAATAATTAGAAATATAATTAATGAATAAATAAATGAGTTTTTACAAAATAAAAATAAAAAAAAGTAATAAATTAAAAAAAATTAGTTTAATTTTTTTTTTAAAATGAAGAAAATAAAAAATTAAACTATACAACAACATAAAAGTTGAATCTATAAACATAAATTAGTATTTATTTTTATTATTATTGATGATATAATCATGTTAATTTCAA
>Ga0123342_1001630_pt1 | contig 37723 bp, 15 predicted proteins | sample Turbeawhitnodule_FD_89960 | JGI IMG/M metagenome (GOLD analysis project Ga0123342, IMG submission 89960) | Root nodule microbial communities of legume samples collected from Mexico - Turtle bean Mexico white nodule | ecosystem: Host-associated > Plants > Roots > Nodule | place: Mexico: Nepantla...
GCATGTAGAATAAAAAACTTATTTATTAATAGAACTACACATATATTTAAGAATTGAGGTATTTGTAAGTCCACTTTCCCATTAAAACTAGGCATCCAACACAATTCATGTTGCTCTAAATTTACTGAATGTTCTCTTATTGAAGCATAAGCATACCGATGTTATAAGAGGGCATTGTAAATACTTGTTTTCAATATTCTCCACAGCAACATATTCTCCTTGAGACAACTTAAAGATATTCTTTTTTCTGTCAATAATTTTCATGGCTCCATTTGGCTGCCATTCTCCAATGTCACCTATAATAATTTTCCAAATATTCCAAAACAAACGACATTTAGGGGGAAATTAGCAACTACAACAATCTACAATCAGTATGCAAGGAATCCAAAATCAAAGATGGAGAATGTCAGAACTTCATGATAAAACTACCTAAGTTGATCTCCTATGTGCCTTCTTCACTGGGATTCCAAATTTAATAACAATTGTTGAACTAATTATTTAATGAAGATCTTTTTGGATTTCTCAATTTTCAATGGAAATCCCCTTGACCATTTCAACACAAGATTTTACACAGCATATTGGGAAATTACCAAGTGATCAACATAAAACTCTTTTGATTGTATGTGAGTGCCATTCTATCTAGTAGCAGTTTACATGATTCTGAGTAGTGTCTAAACAACTAAACACTAAATCGTTAAATGGAGAACCCTACAGAAGCTTGGAAAAAGGAACTCTTCATTGACATTGTAAACTACTGTTTAATCCACAACATGAGCATTTACCTGTATGAAACCAACCATCAACCAGAACTTCTTCAGTAAGATCTTGACGCTTGTGGTAACCAGAGAACAAGGTGTTCCCTCTCAGGCAAATTTCTCCACGGGCTTCAGTGGAGAGTGCATCATATCCCATCTCTGGCACAGATTCAAGCCTGGCCTCAATGGTTGTTGTAGGGACTCCAATTGTTCCCATCATAGAAAACACATTGCTAATTGCAGTGAAACACCCACCACAACTTTCAGTAAGACCTGTCACATCAAAATGATTATAGTTAACATGGCATAATTGAATGGCATACACACATAAACAAATTGATTAAGATTAACATGTGACCACTACTACAGAATGCATTTAAGAACCAAAATGGTAAAAACATGCCAAAATCATGCAACAGATTAACAGAACTAAACCATGTCTTAAAATTTTGTATTGAGCAGTTGACATCAAAATGACATAAAACAATCCACCAGTACATTTTAGCAAAAGATTCAAATACCATATCCTTGCAGCATAGTAGCTCCAAAAGTGACCCTCAAAAACTCCTCCACGTGCCTGGCCAAAGGAGCAGCTCCCGATAACAGAAGGCGAACCCGTCCACCTAATGCTAGTTTTATCTACCGTAAAACCAATATTTTAATTTTCAAATGACTTTCTGAACAAGAGGTACAGAATAAATGAAATACCTTATCAAACACAAACTTATCAAATAAAGGTGCTGCTATGTCTTGGGGAAGACCCTTCTCCATATATCCCAACTTGCTGTATGTAGATTCTGTATCAGTTTGAATTATGATAGTAGAGTAGAAGTTTAAAAGGGTAGGGTATGGTTGTAGTACATACTAGTTATAAGCGTATTGAAACAATGTATTTCGCAGTGTTCCTGCAGATGAAATTTTGCTACTGATGCCTTCAAGTGCCAAGCTTATAGTCAGTACTTAATGGACACTGTAGTTAGTAATTAGAAAAGCATGTGGAGCTTAAATTCAGTACTTAGAACATTATACTACACACGATAAGAGAAATAGTAAAAGAAGATTCTAGTCTTACTAGCATAAACACGATCATAAATTCTAGGGACACCGCAAAATACAGTTGGTTTCAGCACTTGAATATCTTCCATCAAGAACCTGACATCCTGCCAGAATTGACATGAAAAAAAAAATCAGTGAGACAACATTAGAGATTCAATGAGCCAGAACTTAATAAAAGGAACTAAATCCAAAACTTACTCCTTGCCAAAATCCAATTGAAGAACCCTTATAAACCCAATAGGTCTCCATTATCTGGTCATACACATGAGCAAGAGGAAGGAAAGAGAAATACACATCCTCTTCTGTTCCCTAGCAATAAGACATAATTTATCTGTCTTGTGAGCAATATCAATACATAAAAAAGATAAACTCGTGCTTTTCCTCATCATTCATCAGCTTATACTAGAATATGACTAACACATTTGACATGAGCTTTACTTTCTCTAGCATAATTCAAGAAAACTCATAAAGTCTGGCCATGCATTTATCCAAATAATGGAAACAGATATGGCTCACATGTTTTGTACTAGCTCTAAAGATAAGGACCTTAATGACAAGATAAAAGTGCACAAACTAAATTGCAAATAAAGCCTGAAACTATAATTACCTAGTACTTTTCTCACTCGCTTGTAAATAAAGAAACAAAAAAACAACAATAACAACTAATAAAAGTTTCACTGATCTGAGGGGGTGGGATGGCAGATTTTTCCCTGACTTCAAAAAAAATATAACATGAAACCAGTGAGAAAAGTTATTATCATACCACTTTGTCAGTTAATTTAAGCATTTGGTCAATAGACAACACTTGAGCCATGAAAGCCTCATTTTTAATAATGACACCTTTGGGTTCCCCTGTTGTTCCACTTGTATACATGATTGTGCAGATGTCAGTCTTCTTTTTCAGTGGCATGTCTAAATCCAGATCTCCCTGAAAAAATGAAGATACAAAATTAAATATTAAAAAATATTTCTCTCAATACTCAGTTGAAATGGTTATTGCTGTCTGTTGTAAACATCAATCTGAAATTCAGGATTCCAACCAACTGGAGAAACTCTTCCCACGAGAAGCAAGATGCACCAAACTCCTCAGCTTCCTTCTTTTGTGCAGTTAAAACATTACCGAAACTGACTATAGCTACACCAGTAAATTAAAGAGGCTTGTTACATTAAAAGAAGGAAAACCCTTCAACTAACAGGGACAGGAACAGGAACAAAATACACATTTGACTTACTTTTAAGATTTGAACAGCGACCAAGGCATGACAAAACCTGTGGAAACAGACATTGCTTTAGTAGGAATGGAGAAAAAGGACTAAGGTATGATAAGCTAATTATCTTCAAGAAGCTCAATGGATAACTCAAAATGTTACAAGAAGTACAATAAATAGCAACGTAAAAAGGACTAGCAGTATCTGCAACATTCTATCAGTTTAGAATAGAATATCTGATTTTGACTACTGTTTTAAGCAAGTGATTAACAGAAATATTAGAAAATAAATTTATATAACTCATTTTAGAAACGGCAAATGACTTTCTCATATTACAATTTATTAGGAAGTTAGTTGATCATCAACTGAAATAATTATATGTTGAAGGTATGTAACATACAAGGAAGTTGGCATCCAGAACAACAGAGGGAAAAAAAATTCAAAGTTCATCTGGCTAAAATTAAATTCCCACCAAGGAAACAATAAAAGATTTGTGCACCAAGAATATGATGGAACTTACAGAAGGAATCTTGCTATCCTGTACAAATGCTATCGAAACTTCAGCATGGTTTATGATAAACTCCACGGCATTAGCACCTGTTGCACATAAATTTAAAGGCATATCTAGCTGAATGACAACATGAGTGCAAAAGACATGTAACAAACTCTTCAGTTCTTTCTTTGGTTTTGAAAAAAATGAAAGAAGCACACTGAGAATGATTTGGAAAAGGAACAAAACACAAACCCAGGGTGTCATATAATGGGACATATGTTACTGCGTAGCTATTGCAAGCCTGCAAACATAAAATTTGAGTCAAGCCACTCAAGTCCCATTGGAATAATCATACAATATGGTAACAATGTTTCAACTCTTGGGATGTTAAGTGAAGAACAATAATACAAACAAGGTTAGTGAACTTTTTAGTTGTCAAATCATAATTAGGAATGAGTGTTGGAGATCCCACATCGACTAGAGATTAGAGTCTTTCATTGTATATAAGTGAGTGTAAACCTCAACCATATGAGCCGGTTTTATGGGGTTGAGTTAGGCTTAAAGTCCACTCTTTCATAATATGGTATCAGAGCCATTAGCAATACATTCTTTATAAACTCAACTCTTTAATTATTGAATGAATTTCCAATGTGTACACCCCTAAATATCATGAGTGCATTCTCTAATAGGAAAGCATGTGTTGTTAGCATTTCTCAAGAATAAAATAACCACTCATTCTAATTTTGTCCCGGGTTGGGATTAATATAATAAAACAACTGATTAAGTGCAATTTCTCCTACAAAATTCAGTGTCATACCTCCATTGCAAGTATCCATTCAGAGCAGTTAGACCCATATATGCCACAACGATCTCCCTTGTTGTCCAAAAGCACTGAGTTAGATTAATTGCAAATATATTTTCCTATACATACTATCTTAAAAAAAGAGCAAGATTGATTACAGGATTGACACCACGGCTCCTCATGGCTGAACCCATTCGGATGGCAGCATCATAAGCCTCCTGATATGTCATCCATTCATAAGGACCAGCCTGCAAAATCAGTTCAATAATTGTATAATTTACCCAATGCAACAGAAAGTTATTTATTTATTGAATACTAAGCTGTCTCAAAAAGTTTAGCTGTGTCATCTACTTGTATGTTCATTATTAATTTAACTCCCTCGACATATAAAAAAAAACTTAAATTTAGTACTAGATTGAGTTTTATCTCACTAATATGCCTTAATATTGAAAACAATCTTTTAGTTATGCAGATTAGAATTCTAATTATACTCAGAAGAACACATGTTCCCTATCAGCATCTAAGTTTTTTCAATATAAATAACAACAAGGAGCTAAGTTACAAAAATTTGGCATGTGCCAACTTAATCCTAAACTGAAATTGCCAGAAAATGATGGAAGAAACAAAACCACATTCAAGTTGGTACCTTCAAATCAGTTTTTTGACGCCGACCCAGCATAGGGTTGCTGGGGCACCTCTTGGTCGTATCCCTGCAGACAGATCCATCGAAACTACTAAGAACGAATTCTCAAACCCCACTACAACTACAACTCACTACCACTACAGAAAATCTCAGCAGAGAGTACACTGTTAATCATCATCATTTACACAAAGTATAAACATTTTAACACATGGCCTATTAGCTCAGCTGGTTAGAGCGTCGTGCTAATAACGCGAAGGTCGCAGGTTCGAGACCTGCATGGGCCATTTGTAAATTTTTTGTTTTTTTTTGTTTTTATGTTTTACAATATGAAGAAAATAGCTTCTTCCCTGAATCTTGGAGACAAAAAGTTTCAACACAACACAAACATTATGCAAAAATTTTGTAACATTGAACCCTTTGTTTATACAAATGAAAAGTTGAAACAGAAAGTGAAAGTGACCTGAAGAAGTCCCATGGAGATTCAAAATGAGAAGGCAAATCCATCAAGCCATCTCTGGCATAAATGCACCTGTACACAGGACCTGCTGATGGTTTTTCATCAGTTTCCAACCTTGCCTCCTCCACCTTCACAGTGTACACCTCAGCCATTATGCACAGAAAATATGCTTGCTAACAAATGGTGCTGTTTTCTTCTCTAAAAAGCCTTTGAACTTGAAGAATGGTATGAGAAACTGGTAGATGAATTTAACAAGAGATCATGGCCTTTGAAAGAGTTAGTTGAGCTGAAGGCTGAAGCAATAAATTCCAACATTTTAAGTAATGAGGTTTTATGAGCCTCTCTATGCAGTTTGCAACACTCACTATTTTCAGCAAGACAAACCATTTTCACAGCATTTATTTTTCTCTGTCATGTTTGGTGTAAAGCTTATGCCTTCCCTTTATCTCTCATTTACACAACTTCACAATTTTCTTCTGCTACTGTTTCTGTCAATGAAACCAAAACCAGAAATTTATCTAATTACTGGGTTTGAATGCAGTGTTTATGCAACTTCAATGTGTTTAAGATATTAAAACAAATGCTCATTTCCAAATTACATTCAAATGTCTTCACACTGGTTAGTGGTGGGTTACTAATTAAGAGAAGTTGCTAAAGAAACACAGTATTCATATACTTTGTGTATACTGTGTATGATTATTTGCATGAAAATTTTACTTTCTCTAAACTTAGGATTTCGATCAATTTGCAAAATTTTCAATTATTCGGTAACTCTGGTTAAATTGAAACGGTACTTAGAAACAAAATAATTGAAAATTTGTTTGGAAATCATGTTTTTCTTATTATTGAATATAAGTATATTTTAACCTACTGCATTTAATTATGCTTTTCTTAAAATATTATAACTTTAATTAGTGTCTACTTTTTAAATAAAATATTTTATTTACTTTTGCAAAAAAATTAGTGACTACTTTTTTTTACATCGTGATAATATGTAAAAAGAATGAGAAAATATTTTGAAAAGAACACCATAAAATTAGTAAAATTTAATTTATATATATAAACATTTTTATTTACTATTTATGATATATATATATATATATATATATATAAATATAAAGAGTAAAATTTTTAATTAAATAATATAAGAAAATATTAAAATAATAATATGGTTAGTTGTGGAGTTGGATGTAAAAAAAAATGTTGGTTGTCTATTATATTATAAAAATCATTCACTAAGTATTATTCATTTCAGTCTGTCCTAGAAACATTAAAAAATTATATAAAATTACAATTTTGAAAAATATAATTTATTTTATAGAAATTGAAGGACCAAAAAATCAGCCTAGTTTTAATAAAATAGTCTAGATTGATAAAAAAAACCATTACACACTATTTTCTAAATTTGATTATTTCTAATCCTCCATTTTTCTGTTACAAAATATAAATTATATTTGCATTTGAAACACACTGGAAGTATTATAGAGATGATAAAAGAAAAAAAAAATTAGCTTGTGTTTTTTATTTTATTCACATTTTTTTCTCATTACGAAGTAATAATTTTAGAGAAAAAATATTTACACGCTAATTTTATTGACTTGTTTTTTCTTCTTATTTTTAATTCCTGTTTTTTAATAATATATCATACTTAGTTCATATTGATCCAAATATAATTATGATTAGTTAATTCTTATATTGAAGTTGAAAAAAAAATCAAAAGAACTCAAATTGAATCAGGAGTATTCTTACGCTCTTACTCCTTCAAATAGGTGATTATTATTTTATAAAAATAGTTCTTATAATGATTTTTCAATGTTTTTTACTGCAAGATTTTTCCATTTGAGAGTTAATACTAGAGTCAACTGAAAATCATGATTAAAAATGGAAACAACAGGATAACAGTTTTAATGAATATTTTTAAATAATAATGACTCGCTTACATATATGAAAATTGATATTAAAGAATAAACTTGAATGATTATTAAAACGTCTCTAGTAATAAATTACAGAAAAAAAAATTGTATTATATAATCTAGCTCTTTTCTACTCAATTCTATGAGTAGTTAGTAATACTTTTAATAGTAATCAATCACTACTTAAAACTCCTATTACTTTCATTCTTTATCATTAATACCTAAAGAACAGTAATATATGGACATTTATTATTTGCAAAGAGTGAGTTAATAGGTGAAATTTTCTGTCTCTTTTCTTATAAATATGAGTGAATTAAAGCATGAAAGTGTCATATACCCACTTCTCACCATTATCTTGGGACCCATAGTTCATCTTCTTTAATTTCCTGTAGAATTTAAGAATTTGATCAGCATAAATATCAAAGTCAACCTCTTTCTTTTTTTTTCTCTTTTATATGTTTTATATCTTCACTGTGACTTCCAAAATAGTGATAAGAATTGAGGTAACCTTGTTGAATACTGAGAAAATGAATCTGCGTGTGCGTTTGGACTTGTTAGAAAGTGGGGAGTGACCTACCTGCACGTACATTGGATAGGAATGCATGCATTTTCTTGAAATCTAAAACCTATGCATTTAACTTCATACTATTCATTATTGCCAAAGCACATGATGTGGACCCTTTATCAAACAAACATCTATGTCAATTCTCAAACTTTCCAATCCTCTATGGCTTTTGCTCATTGCACTATATCATTTTGCATTCTTCATTGTATTGTGGAACTAAAATGATAGAAATACCATCATACTTTTTAAAAAGTCTTAGGGTTTTGATTTTTTCAATATTGCATTGAAGAACACTATTTCGGCAGTTGTTGAATGTTAATTATGGATGTTTTGTGTTGTTGATTCATCCGTGTATTTTTGGTTATTTTCTTGTGGTTTTTCAGTGTGTTATTAAACATGGTTTGTAGAGAGAAGAGAGTTGATGGGTGGTTTTTTTTCCAGATTTTGATGTGCCAAAATTTCTCAAATTAGGCCTATTTGAAATTGGTGTTAAATTATATTTTAGAATATGGTTTCCGTAATACCTTTCCACATTAAGCCTTTCAAAACTAAATCAATTTGTTTTATGTGTGTGTATTCTCTTACTTTCTCATTAAGACTCAATCACAATTCAAATCTTTCACAGCAATGCGAAACAAAAAAATAAAATCCATACCTAACTTTTTGCGCTAGCTTTAATGTTGGCTGCAACATTAATAATGCATGTGACCACTACAGATAGATATTACAGAATTTTGATAATATAACCTCTTAACTTGGTCTGAATGCATGTCTCAGATGAATTCTATATTTCGTTATGCACTTTGGACCAACATGAAATCTACTGGGCTGGATCGTACAGTTACAACTCTGGAGAATTGGTTTGGGCTTCAAGACACATTGTGAAATTCAGAGTAACTGCGTTGTCTGTGCATATGATAGCTCCACAAGTTAAAAAGAGTTGCTAATTATGGGTCAAAGGAAAAGACACCAAAAAGAATGCTACTATAGTCTATGTTTTTATATCTGTTCTGTCAAAAGAAGAAAACAATGGATTCATGGAGATCACACTTTGAGAAAACCCTCATGGGCAGATTCACAAACATTACCATTGAAAGGAATTGGATAGAAATTGAGGTAGACAGAGAACGTTCCAGCAAATATCAGAATACACTTAATTTTTCAATTTGCAATGTAGACTTTGTATGTCATCATCCACAACTCCTTAACTATACAGATTAGGAGGTGTTTAAACCAGTAAGAGGCAAGTAAAATTGTATTTACAGCAAGATAGCAAGAGTGTATTTATTTGAGGAAAAAAGGTGAGTTTGTTTAAGTTGGGCAATCCCCCATGAGTTGAAGAAATAAAAAACAAGTTGAAAGTGCATTGATCAGAAAAGATTCGAAATTCAAAATGTTGTAAATGGCATTAATTATCTGACGATGAAAGAATTCACAGCAGAGTCACACACTAAAACGAATGAAGCAATGTTGCTTGTCAGCATACCCAATGCCACAATTAATGCCTTGCGTCTGTGGGCATAAAGCTATAGAGAGTGAGCTAGGTGACACTATAACCAATATTAATGTGTGTTTTGCATCTTCAGTGCATTCACATGGGGGCCTTCAGTCGGTGGCATAAAGAAACTAGTTCTTGAGCCAATGCCAATAGCCTCTATCCATTCCTCTCTCATTTATGAGCTTCCTCTTTAAAACCCTCTCCCCCCACCACAGTCTGAGCATAGGCACAGAGAATAATACATATATTTTTATACACAGAGAGAAAGAGAAAGAGAGAGAGAAACACTCTTCTTACTTCTTTTCTCCCTTATGAGTATGAAATGTCTTAGTTCTCTCTCTCCAATTAAATGCTCTTCTACCATCCATTAATAACTCTCTACAAATTGCCAGACCGTCTCATTAAATTAAACCGCATGCGACCACCTCCATTTAATTCCTCTTGACCTGACCCACACCGCCACTCTCCACCCATCTCCGATCATGCTCCCACACCCATCTAACAATCACGCGCCGCCACGTGTTCTCTTGCTGCCCATTTCCATTTCCGAAACAAATTTCCAACATTTGCTTTTTACCTTCCTTGCATCACCTCCGGTTAAATCTCTCCGGCGATAGCAGCGCCTCGGGATCCCCGCACCTCAGCCGGCTCGACGAGAACGCCGCCGCTGCCAGCCCCGACGACCGCAGAAACATTGGGCTGGCAATCGACTTGCTCCGCCGCGATGAGCTCCCGCCGCCGCCGTACCTCACGCTGGACTCCGACAGCGGGAAGAATCCCCTCCGCCGGAAGAACGGTGATTTCATCCCTCTATAATACCGAAATGAAAACACCCTCGGTTTCCCCAGAGACCCAAACGGCGACGGCCTCTTGCTCCAGAAACTGTTACTCCCTCTTCGGTACCGCCACGGCGACGCAGTGGCGGCTTCCATCACCATCCTCTCCGACGCGACACTCCGTTCAAACCCAAACGAATAAGACCTCTTCAGCAGAAAATCCCTAAAACAATCCTCCGAGTTAACGTTCGCGTGGCTCTGGTTCTGGTTCCTCCTCGGAGATTGCTCGTCGATGCAGGGCGTTATCTCCGGCACGGCGGAGATTGCCAGAGGAAGTGGGGGGTCGAGGAGAGGGTCTAAGCTAATGCGGTGGAGAATTGTGTCGTCGTCGAGGCTTGGTCGGATTCTTGCGGCCATCATCGGGGTGAAAGGCGAATCGGCGCAGAGGACTCCAGCGCGGCAGAGAGGGCAGTTAGCGTGCGATCGAAGCCACGCATCGATGCAGTCCACGTGGAACGTGTGTGAACAAACGGGAAGCGTCCTCACGTAGTCTTCGTCTTCGAATTCCAGCAAGCAAACGGCGCAGTCGTTGCGAGACTCTTCGAAACGCGCGTCGTATTTGGCGGTGTAAAGCGAAAACGGTATCGTTTTAATCACCGTTTCGTCTAAGCCATAGGGAGAGAAGACGCGCGAGCCGTCAAAGGGAGACTCGTAGGGTAGGGACTCGAGGTCGCCGACGGAAGACGGAGGGAATCTCCGCCGCCGGAAGCGGTGGAGAAGGCGGTGAAGTGGCGGCCTGAGGTGGCGCGCGATGAGGCGGGAGTAGGTTACGACGAGAAAGGCGGCGGCGACGACTACGACCATTGCTATCAAGGGAGGGCTGAAGTCAACCGCCGGCGAGTTGGATGGTGGTGGCAAGAATGATTTGTTGAATATTGGTGTTGGGGTTGGAGATGGAGATGAAGATGGGGCCCAATGGGGTGGCTGAGAAGGAGTCATGATGGTGATGAGAATGGGAAGAAGAAGAAAGAAGAAGAAGAATAGCAGTAGAAGAGTAGGGTTTTAGTTGTGGAAAATTGAGTGAAAGAGAAAACTGTGCAATTGGGTTTAATGCAAACAGCAGATACAAAGCGTTGACTGTGGTTGTGTGTTTCTCTTTTTTATCCTTTTTTTAATATTATCATCTTTCATTTTCCCTTTTTCCCCCACTCACTCACTTACCACTATGCCTCCGTTCAGACACGTGGACTTTGGTCAAGTTCAGACCAAGGCTTTTTTTCCCCTGTGCTTCTCCCCACTCTTCCATCCTATTCTCCCCACTTCTTAATGGATTCATCACTAATCTCATATGTGATTCATCAAATTTTAAACTCTCAAAGTTTAATTTCCTTTTTCATGGTAATCAAACAATAAAAGTAACTAAAATGTAAAGACAACTAAGTAAGGTAATAAAGCAATCCCATACACCTCAATCATTTAACATAAAAAGTCAACATAACTCAATTGGAAAATATACTATTTATAAGTATTTAAAAGATTAAGAAGATTAAACATATTTAATAAAGACTTAATTAAATATATTTAAATTTATCACAACTTCAAACATTATTTAAATCAATTAATTATATATAATTTATTATTTAATATTTTGAAGAAAAATGAATTTCAATTTTAAATTAAAATTAAAATATATAGTTATAGGTTTTTTGCACAAATTATAAATCTTTGGATAATTTAATTAATTAAATTATGTTATTGAATGCAATTTTTAAAAATTTAGAATAATGTTACTAAATATATATATATATATATATATATATATATATTATCATTCAAATATCAAAAGCGAAATAAAACAATGAGAATATTTTTTGGATTATTTTGATTTAGTTGATCCATTTTATCATTTTATTATAGATATGAGTAATGATCGGTGTTTCCGACTGTTGATGGTGCATGTGAAGGTCATGAATGAATATGTTGACCAATAATCTTTATTTTGGACTTGATAAAATTAAACTTAGTAAGCATTTGTAGATTATAAATTGGGTCAGTATGTTAGTAATTGTATGTGAAAAATGGAACAACGGATAATTACATGAGGATAAAACATTCAAAGAGCTTGAAATGGCCCACAATCAACCACCAATCATTTAATTGAACTGTGTATAACATTGGTTGTCAGTTAAGTTATGAGTCGTTATCATTATCTATTACAGCGTTAAACATGACACATAATCGATTTATGTTAATTTTTTTTAGTATGACTATGATATTCTCAAAGTACTTATGTCTTGTTCGCAATACACACTTTGTCTTCATCCATGTTTCAATAAACTAAGAATTTGTTCTTAGTTTGTTTTAACAATAGCAAAATTTAGTAAAGATTGTGCTCTCTTTGAAAGACTTGCATTTTGTTAAGTTAGTTGTCATATGTCCATACATCTTACCTCCATCAAATGTTTGAGTCTAGTTTTATTTTGGTATTTAATTTATCCATTAAATTATCATTCAAAACTCTAATCTCATAAGTGATAATTTAATTTGAATAATTAGTTGTTTCATTTCATAACCTTAATAACCTTAATTAATATAGTTAGATAAATTAAATATCATCCTTGAATTGTTATGGATGAGTCATGTCTTTGTAAACATTTGATAATGGAAGTGAAGACAATGAAAAGAAAGATTATCACAATGAATATGAAGCACTATTTCCACCTTCATCTCACTGATCTACCAAACATGAAACACGTAGAACGTCAAGAAAACAATTTAGAAATTCAAGTTGTGACATTTAGGTAAATATTTTTTCCTATTAATATTTTTTTTTTCATTTCAATTAATCTTATTTCAATAATAAAATATATTTTACTGACACTGCTTTAAGTTTTCAAAATTACTTTCCATTAACATAATTAATTTCATTAATTAATTAAATTAACCAAATTTTTAACTATTTAAAAAATTTAATTTAAATATATTTTACTATATTAATATTTCAAATAATCCAAAATACACTCAATTAACATATAAATAAAAAATTAATTACATTATCTAAATTTAAAAAAATTTAAAACATACAAAATCAAATAAACAATAAGAAAATAAAAAAGTTTTAAGAAACTCTATTAGAAAAATGAAAAAAAAACGGTGCTAACAAGCACGACTTCACAAAAAGAAAATATATTTTTTTAAAACATGTTACCAAATAAGACTTCGACAGAATTAAAAAAATTCAAATAGTTAAACTTTTTTTTAAAAAAAAAAGCACAAAGAAATTGAAAAACGTGCTTGATAACACCATTTTATCAAAATATTAAAAAAAATATTTCAAATATACATGACTTTAGAAGAGACATTAGTAAATTTATCAAACTAAGACTTGCAGCACTACTTACCCAATTACATCATTTTCTTAAAATTTATCCATTCAATAATCTAGACCCAATTGTAAAAAGGCCTATAGTTATATTACATAAGTAGACCAAATTTGATAGTCTATAGCTGAAGAAAAATAAAATATACATGTAGTCTCTACCATTTATTATTTATTTTACCTTTAAATATGCACAACTATTATTTTTATAATTTAATTTCATTGAGAAAAAAGTTATTTTCAAATATTATATCAATATATACATATTGTAAAAACTGTAACACTTTAAGTTTTTCATAAATATTAATTAATAAAAAGTATTTGCTAATGATTTAAAATATTTTCAATGTGTTTTATTTTAACTATAAAATTAGTAAAATCATGGGAATTAAATTTTCAATAATTTAAAAGAAAAAAGTCATGGATACTATGATGGAATATAAAAAGTTAAATATAAAATTATTGAAAGAAGATATTTTGATAAGAGTGTGAATAAAATTAATTATAATTTTAGTTTATGAAATTTAAGATAAATATATATTTAGTTTATCAAATTTAATGATCTTTTATGAATTTAATAATTTTATTTTAGTTTCTAATTATTATTTAATAACGTTATGAACATTTTAAAACCTGGTTAATAGAGAGTATCTCAGTTTCTACTACGGAGATTTGAGTATAACATGTTAGTACCATCATTAAATATCTTTTATTGTGTCAAATTGAACTCAAATCTTGTTTGGTTCTAAATTTTGAAAATTGTTTTTTATTTCCTATAATTTAAAATTTGTTTTTCCTAATTTTTAAAAATAGTTGTATACTTTAAAATTTATCTTGTACAAATTAAAATACCATTTATGTATGTATTTTGTATTAAAGGATCGTAGCTTGAAATCTAGGTTTGCACCATTGAGGTGGACGTGGATAAAGAAAGGGTCGAATGGCCCAATGGGCCCTTCATTGGGCAGTGTATACCCATTATCGTTATGGCCCATAGTGGTGTTGGTTTGCAAAAGCAAAAAAATCTTGAAGAGAGAGATCGCAATAGAGAAACCCTAATCAGAAGAGGAGAGAAGACTGAGAGTTAGGGTTTAAGCCTGATCTGATCGGGGAAGGCATCATGTTTCCAGGGATGTTCATGCGGAAGCCTGACAAAGCTGCAGCACTGAAGCAGCTGAAATCTCACGTTACCATGTTCGGGGCATGGGTTGTTGTTATTCGAGTCACCCCTTACGTTCTTCACTTTCTTACTGCCGAGAAAGAAGAACTCAAGCTCCAGCTTTAGCTTCTCACGCTTCCTCGCCTGGTACATTCATCGTTTGCTTTCAATTTACATCAACAGTTTCTGCAACTCACTATCATATTTTGTGAACTGTATATCTGTTGTAGTGAAAAGTTATGGGAACTTTATTAAAAATGCTAAATTAATATATGAATAGGGGAATTTGCTAATCTTTTCAATTTATTGTCTTTGTCCCTTGACATTGAAAACCCAAGCATACTGGGTTATTTCATAATGCAAGCGGGCGATATATGCTTCGTGTTGGGTAGGGAACTGTTCTATAACCAAACCCAGAAATTTATAACATTAGCTGCAGTAATTTGGATCAAAATAATGAATATAGCAAACAAGTTTTTTGTTGTTGGGGTATTTGCATCTTGAAATTGTGCTATTTTTTAGTAATTGTTGCATTCTTTGATAGAGCACAAAACTTATTACTCATGTCAATTGCACACTTGCATCACTCCCTTTGTGCAAACCTTTTATAGGTGGTTTTGGTGACATCTGGACTCCCAGCCAAAAGATATCAAGTTTGTTGAATTGAATTATGAGTTAATTTAATATAATTATTCCAAGAATATTCTTAAATTAGTTCGTCTACTCCAATAAATTTTATTAAATGTAGTTAAGGAACTATAGGTCTATTTATATGAAATCAAGAAACTTATATTTTAGTCTGGAGGCTGTAAATTTTGATTGACGTGTGACTATATTTTTTTTAGACATATAGTTTTGTCACGCGTGCCTGAGTGATATGTGTATTGTGATCCAACTGAAATGAAAAGGGAGATTCAAATGATAAAATTAGTATCGGTTTATTGAAAGATCGTTGGATAATAGGATGAACGGTTTAATCTCTCCTAACTGTTTATTGCTCTGTTTTTCATTTTTTAAGAAAATTAATAGTGTTGGAAACCACATATTGCATTTAGTGTTTACAATAAGTAAGAAGGACATCTTTTTCTTATTGGGTTTATATCTTTGTAAGCATTGAACATTACTTTAATAAGTAGTATGACTTCTAAAATTAGCTGTTGCTGGCTTAAGTGGCAAGTGATTGGATTTTTCTTGGTCTATAGATAAGGAAGGATATGCCATAACATGAACTGGTAGTTTGAATGGTGGTAATTTTATTCCTGTCTTGTGTTTTTATGCTTTATTTTTTTGGAGTTTAACTTCTGTTAAAATACTGCTTAAGTATCAAAATACATAATTTTTTTGGCTCAGGAGGTGTATCACACTTGCAATACCTGTTTTTTAGTGTATCGTTACACTCACTATTCTACACTTTCTTTTAATTGTGACCTTTTAGTAGAAATATCATTCGTTTATGGTGTTGAACTGAACATTTCTATTTAATTATGGCCTTTTCCGCTGTCATTTTTCCCAACACAAAGAAATTCCAGTTGTCTGTCTTCCATCTCTACCCCTGTAATGCTGTATAAGTTTATGGCATTAATTTACTTGTATTTGCTTATTTTAATTCCAAGTGAACATATAAATGTTAAGCTCATGGCTGCCCTTTTCCCTGTTAATGTTGACATTTTTTTTTGCTGCAGCGGATCTTGAGGAGTAGGATGGGTCCTAGGGCTCGGTACAATCATGGAGAAATTACATTTCCTTTTTGTATTTGGAATATAATTGTGTTTGGATTATTGGTGAGAAAATAGACATTTTCTATTTTCAATAATCGATTACAGATATGAAAAATTATTTGTAGATGTGACAGGTGAAGGATGGCTTTAAGCTAAATATCTTCTTTTACTACTCTACAAAGAATAATGTTTCAAAATTAACTAGAGTTGGGTTTAATCTTAACGAGGTAGAGTTTGAATAGGATTGTTGAAGATACATGTGAGAAATAAAAGAGAAATATTTTTGTAATAAATTATAATAAAAAGTGTGTAACTATTCTTACCAATTAATTTTGCGTTTTAAAATTAGTGATGTTTAAATTGAGAAAACAAAAGCTAGCTAGAAAATTAAATGTTAATATTTAACAACTTCTTAGTTACTTTTTTTGCGATAGAAGTAGTTAAAATTATATGTAATGATTATTGTTGTTTTTGTCAGACAATAAAAGAAATAACTATAATCAGTCTACTTTTTTGAAAATAGGAGTGTTTCATTTTTATTTTTTTGATTTTTCTTTTCAATGTTTAGGTCTATTTCGTAGGCATATATTCGGCATTATTCATATACTCAAGTAGGAACTATCTTTATTCGATTTTTAGAAGAGAAGGAAAAAAAAAGAATTTTTATTCTTAATATTTGGGAATTAATGAATAAGAAATTGAGATATAAAGTTATCGTAAATTTATTTTTATTTTATCTCAATTATTAAATTTCGTCGAAGATAAAAAATTGACATTTCTTTTATATTAAATTCCACTAATATAGCTTGTAACTCTACCATGAGCTACGGAGGAACGGGAATTCAATTTTGTACACTTCAATTCCGGTTTTCAACTGATGACCATAATGTAAATAAAATTCAAAGTGGATAAAAAATTTAAAGAATATTTTATTTTTTAAAATTTATTTTCTCTCTTCCTTTTGTTTACATTTTGTTCGATAAAATAAATAAAACTCCGTTATTGTCCGTATTTTCACTATATTTTTCAATCATACTATTATTATTATTAATATAATAATATTATTATTAATAATAATAATTTTACATCATACAGATTAACGATGTGACCGGAGGGGTAGGTAGTAAAGTTGACGGTTGAAGTTATGTGAGAGAGAAGAAACGGTTTGTTTTCACGGTAGTAGTTCCTGTATCCATAAAAAGGACAACACAGGAAAACCAAACCAAAATGAAAGTAGCTCATAGTTGCAGCTAAGAGACATTGCAAGAGTCGAGTTTCCTTGCCCACATGGAGATGTTGCAGTAGTCTTGTACCATTTTGTTTATCACCTAAGAAATAAAGCTTCACAAGCTATGAAGCTAAGCTGAGACTAAATGATAGTGAGTTGATCACAAAAGCATAGAGAATTGAGAGTCCTTATAGGTTTTTGTCCCACCATTCTAGTTACTCCGCTCCCACTTGCATCCAATGATAACATCATTTTCCAATGAAAATGAGATCAACACTAGTTTGACAATTGGCGAATCTGAGTTCCCTCTTTAGAAAGCACTGCCACACAATCTGCCGCTAGTCATTCCATTCATAAATTCATTTTGGACACAGATGCATCTCTTGTCATGTCTGGTCCCTATTAAGAAAGACTAACGACCGTTCTAAACCATAAAAAAATAATATAACCAAATTTTCCAATGGAAAAAAGAACCAAATCTTAAAGCAAAAAACGCATCTTTTCATCACCCTTTTGAATATATCTCATCTTAAAAATATTTTACTCTTCTTTCCATCATGATGAGGCTAGAGTGGAGAAGGCAAAAACGTTCTGCTATTGACAGAAGAGTTAGAACTCACCCCTTTATTAGAGTCCTGTCAAAGAAGCCTCAAATACTTAGCGGCACCGAATGACGAAGTAGTCCATGTGTCAACACCATCATCTTAATTAAAGCAACAACATTATTGCTAAATCAGCAGACAGAAAAAGTCTATGCACATAGTCCAAACTTGCACCTAACATAAACTTGCCGGAATTCTATCGTGAAGTTTCTATTTGGAAAAGAGAGGTCTTCATTGTCATAAAGTGCAACCCATGTGCTTATTATATTGGATTTTCTTTCTTTTCTTCCTTAGCTTGTTTCAATCTTGACACAAGGGGAGATAAGGGGCCAAGGATTTCATACAAGCTAGGGAGTCGTGAGATCTCATCCACTTTAGATAATGTTTTTGTACCACTAGAAGGTTTCAGCTGAAAGAAGTAAACAATGATCACAAGATGAGTTTGGTTTGATCTTGAAGGACAAATATGACAGAAGAACATCAAAAGGAAAGAGGAAAGTCCATAAATAGAATTAATACAGTATTAGTACATCCCATGCACTAAGTAAATGGATGAAGTACCTGGCTCCTTGGGCACCAGCACTAGCTTCAGTCTGAGAATTGGCCAGACCATGTTCTCCTCTGCTTCCCTTCTCTTCATGTCTCTGGGGGTTGAATTCTACAGCTACACGGCTTTCTGGTACCTTCTCTTTTTCCTTTTACTTGCACCCCCGCTTTGTTGTTATTCTGATCTAAAAGGGTAGTTGATGTTTGTCATTATGTTCCTTTTTTATGGCTTGATTTTCTACAATGATTTCTCCCCGACATTCTGCAGTGTTTTAGCTTCTCTATCATTTTCTTCCATATATGTGTTATTCGAGATAATCTAGCACTGAGTTTGAGCTCTAGAATAGCAAAAGGTTACTAATTTTACGCCAAGGATGATATTGGTGAATATTTTACGGATGATTAATTCCTTAGTAATGTTCCTCTTGGATTAGACATTTCAACTCATTAAGATCAGGTAGCTTAATTGTAGTGATGTCATTTCTATAGACTGGCTGAGAGGATTCAATTATTTACCTTTTAATTTCCTCCACCCTTTGACTATTGTTTTGCCCCGAGTGATGGGACAGAAGATGCTGCATTTCATTGTTCTATTTACATTCTTTAATAAGAACAATTTGCTACCAAAACCTGTATTCCATAGAATGATCTAATCAACTTAGCGGTAAAGCTCTGTTCACGTAGTGTTAAGAACTGGTCGGTATAATGAATTGGCATCACAGTGATCTTTGTTGATCCAATTAGTTAGAAACGACACAAGAGTATAGGACTTGTCTAAAATTTCTTATCAAATTATAACAATCTTTTCTCCTAGAGAGCACATAATATCAGCAAGAAAGTCGTTTTATTAGTTTTTTTATAGAAGGTTTGTGACTATTAAATCCTAAAACAAAAGCTTACTTTGGATTATGGATTGCCAAGCACATCTTGTGAAGTTTTACTGGAATAACTTTTTTCTCTTGTCTCTCCACTTACACTACAAAGTCGCAGTTCAGGTTGTCAGCACATTAAAATCTTTTATTGATAATGTTCTCTTATATCTGTTATACAATTCTGCTTGTGTTATTTGCATCACTTAAATGGTAGGGGCTGAGCAGGCATCATTAGTACAATCGAATTTGTTGATTGTTCTGTTAATTATCTGGTTTATTTTTGTGTTTACTATGCATGTCCTAGCTATTTGGTGACAATTATGGGGTTGGTCATACCATGGAGTTTCTCATTAGCACTAGTAGATGGATATTCGGTTCTTCTCAAATGCCCCATTCGTCAACCAGGAATTCTATTGATTATTGTTGTGGGAGATTGGGTATGTAGTTTCTGATCCAGGTGCTATGTATCAGTTGATGTAGATAGATAATGGCAACCATCTGTTAGTGACTTCAGTTCATTTGCTATAGGTATTATCAACCCTCACACTGGCAGCAGCTTGCTCAACAGCTAGTGTTGTGGATCTTCTGCTCAGTACTCATGGGTCATTTTGCCCTCCAAAGCTCTGTAGCAGGTATAGGATATCAGCAATTATGGCCTTTTTGTCATGGTTTCTGTCTTTGGCATCCTCTCTATTTAACCTTTGGCTATTACCCTCTTTGTGATTCTCATTTAATTCCCCTGTAAAATTATTAGATTAATCATTATTTGTTTTGTAATTTTCCCGCTCAGTTATAGCATGTAAAATACCAGGGTGCAGGATTTCAAATGATGTATATTTATAATTACAAAAGTCTGTTTGGAGAAGTTCAAAGTGTAGAGAAGCTAAATGTTAAACTTTACACTGGAGCAAAGTACATCTTGAGTCCAATGAATGTCATGCTCAACCTCATAGCAGTTACATGATTGTAAAATACTAAAATGTAAAGAGGGCACACTTCAGTTCTGTCGTTTGGTAATTCACCATCAACATTTGCCACTGAGTCCTCTAGTGGTCTTGTTGAGAAGTTGCAGTGATACACAGAACCAACAAACAAAATAAATAGTTAAATTTTCGAAGTACAGCTTGATCCTGAACTGGCACCAGATCACAAAGATGGCCTTTCTTCTTCCTTTACATTTTTACAAACACCCAAACCAACCTTCAAAGTTGAACATATTAAATTGAAGTGTTACTGACACGAGCATACTAGTTTCAATAAATAGCTATCAAGCCAGTGTCTACATTGATTTATTGTCATTCCCTGAGATGTACCCTTTAAAAATCCAGCTTTTGACATCCAAAACCGTGTGTATCACACACAAGTAAATGGAGTTAACTGCATCCGATTCGCTAAGAACAAAATTTCATACAAATTGTGCAAGACTTATGTTCAATTGGGTGCGTGCCATCTATATTAAGTTCGAGAATTATTATATCATTGTCAAACAGATTATCGATAGAAAACCGCCATTAAGAATGTAGGCTGAGGAAAAAAACAGATAAGGATATAGTTCATCATCACCCCCCAACAAGTTCTTTCATTGATGGCCTCAGAACCTTACAAGAAAATAATTTTCACCGGATGAGGCAAAGTACAAAAGTTATTATTCATTTAGCTCTGCATCTCATTTTGGAGCATTTCTTTCCTCAAAGCTCTTGCCATTTCCTCGTTCCCCTGTCGAATGTATCCATCAACAAAAGCACCATATATTTCAGCTTTCGGTTGGAAACCTTTTCCTACCATCTCTGCCTGAAGCTTCAACGCTTCTTCCATTCTTCCCTCAAAACACAACCCCTTCATCAAGACCTCATAACTCTTTTCCCTTGGAATCAAGTCATATTTACTAACTGCGCACCTCACAAACTCCAGAGCTTCCTGAACCCTACCCTTATCACAAAGCAACCTAACCATCATGTCAAGGGTTGAAGCATCAGGCCTTAAATCTCTCCTAGACATATCCTCATAAACCAGAACAGCCGAATCAACATCCCCAACACTGAAATATCCCTTCACAAGATGTTCATAAGTTGAAGCAGTGGTCTCAACACTCGCCAACGCCATTTCCCTGAAAAACTCTTCAGCCCTAACAACATCTCCAATCTTGCAAAACCCACCAATAATAGTATTATAACTAACAACATCAGGCTCTATTTTCTCATTTCTCATTTCTTCCCACAACTTTTCTGCATACCCCATCCTCCCTTCATCACAAAAAGCAGCCATCAACACACTGTAGCTATAAGCATTGGGTTTACAGTTACTCCTCATTTCATGCCAAAGTTCCTCCATCCTTTCCACCAAACCATCTTGGTAACAGCACAGCATCAACTCATTATAAGTATGGACGTTGGGTGTGACTCTTAAACTACAACCCCTTCTCGAAATTTCACCTTTTTCCTCATCCAACCGAAAGAACTCGCGGTAAATTGCATACCCTTCATCCACCCCTCGACTTCTACAAACCCCAGTAATCAAAGAATTCAAGGTGCTAACTTTAGGGCTAATCCCGCGAGAGAGCAGCATTCTAACGATCTCAATAGAAGGGTCAACCTTTCTGGAATCCAAACACGCCTTGATCAACAAATCGAACACGAATGGAGCGGAGCCAAAATCTCGGTAGGTCTTGACGAGGGTTTCGAAAAGGTTCAGAGGCGGCGAGGCAAAACGACAATTTTGGTCGTCGGTTTGGTCGGAATCGCGAATTGCCGTTCGGATGACGTGGGAAGCGTCTGAGGAGAGGCGCCCACGCGCGAGGAGGTGGATGATGGCGGAGTAAGAGGCGAGGTTGTGGTGGCAGAGGGATTTGGATTTGGTCCATAGGAAGAAGCGAAGGGCGAGTTGGGGTTTGTTCTTGAGGTGGAGGGTGATTTGGGAAAACTCAAGGGGGTCTATGCCGTTGGGGCACGCCGAACGGAGATTGCTCCAACGTGACTTGGAACGGTGATTGATAAGGATTGTAACCACATTTGTTACAAAACTCTGGGAATCATGATTTGAACAAGAAGAAGAAAATAACAGAGCCCGTGCTTTGGGTCTCAGTGTTTGGCAAAACTGTTTAAGGACTTGAATCGCCATTCACTTCTCCCACTTCTCTGCTCTGGAAAATCGTTTTCCATAATATCTAAAAAGAATTCGTTTTTATTATCATTATTTTATTTGGGGAAAAAGTTAAACTACTATACTGATATCTTACTACCTTGTGAAGATCCATTAGAGGCAGACAATGCAGCAAGTAACAAATTAATTTAATGACGAATGATTGGACTAAGAAAAACATCAATAAACTAAGCTAAATATAAGTTGATTATGTCGTTTTTGAGGCAAGTGGAAGACTTTCTTTAGCAGCAGCAAAAAAAATCAGTAATTACTAACAGTTTGTGAATATCTTATGGTCTAATGGGAATCAAATTTCCCTACTTAAACATGAATGTGTAACCAAAAGCAGATGCTTTGACCAAACAACTGAAGGAAAACACTAAGCAGCACTATTCTTATACCTTAAATTGCTAGGCCTTGGGATTTTTTTCTTCTAATATTATGAAGTGTTGGTATTTTGTTTTTTATCAGCTGCCAAAGGTGGTTAGTTTGAAAGGCTGAGAGAGGGAAGTTGGAAGGAATAATTTTTTTGTCGATAAGGACAAATCAGAGATCAGCACAAATAACAGAGACCAGAAAGAGAATCATATTAAGCTTTCACTTTAGATGAAGATCATGCTAGTAGTACCATTGCTGTAGTAGAATTGAAGGGAGAAAGTTACCAACCAAATAACTAAAGATTCCAGATGTTTGTTTCCGTGGTAAAAGAAACAAAAAGAAAAATGGTCAAAAAATTAAAGGATAGAAAAAGGATCAAAGTAGTATTTCGTCATTATTGTTCAACTGGGTTGATTCATTCTTCTAGCATTTGTTCCTCAAGAACCAAGAAGCAATGGAATTGAGAAAGGGTATGTAGCATAAGTTCTTCTCTACCACTATACATCTATGACATTGTAACACGTTTCAATCACTGTGCAGCTTCAAATAAACGCCTTTATGAATTGGTGATGATAATGCTTTGCTTAGAAAATCCCCATACCCTCACAGTCCAACTTGCCATGTACTATAGATATTAAAGTAATAAGTATCAGAGAATCAGTTCCTCAAAATTGCATCATGGGTCATTAGCATTCTTGGTGAAGACACAAATGGATAATACTTTAAATCAGGCATAATTTCTTTCCAAGCTAGAACCGAGTGGACTCAAAAGATTAGAAGGTTCGAAACTACTAATAATTATGAAGAGGCATTTATTCCCTTGTTCCATTTTTTTTGGTTTCAAAACTTCAATCACGGAAGAAGCCTGCGTGTGATTCTCAATCATCCTTAGCTTTCACCTAAACAAATCCAATTATCTATATCCAAACAAAGCCTTTGATTCTTTGCGTACTTTGAAAACACTGGCCAAACTTCAATGAATACCGAAGTTATCTGTACCACCTCATTTAGACACTAAACTATTTCCAAGTAAACCCAATTCGGTAGATGCTAAAATTCTTATTCTGTAATGCAATCAAAAGTCCCTAGATTGCAATCTTATCTTCATTTCCTTCTTCATGTTTTAGAGAAGTTATAAAACACACTGATTTTATTTTGTACATGATCTGCATGCATAACATAACATGATAACAAATTAGTAATAAACCAGTTGTTAAATTTATGTACAGATTGAAAATTATGCAGAGGCTATAACAAGTTAAACTAAAGTATACATGATAATAATGAAAATAAGAAGTGGTATATATTCTGTGGTGGGCACGGACCACTATGCCTTATGTCTAGCTCTTTTCCTTCCCGTTGACGTGGTGATTCTCATGAAGTCTCTATTTAACACCATCACAACCATCTTCCGAGGAGGCATAATTCCTTTTCAGTAGCTTCTACCATAAGCCAAAATGAACCGAAAACTCAAACAAAATCTAAGATCTCTCACATGTCTTTGATTACCCCTCATGCAACAGAAATCCACATCACTCACCCCCTCCACATATAAATACAATCACCCTTTCAAAACGCATGCTACACCAGCATTTTCACCACATCAAAGCTTCAATATTTCATACAGAACCAAGCATGAAGTACAGTGAGATATCCCATTTCAGCCACCCACAACACAAGCTGAGATTTGAGTACTCGGAATTCCCCTTCAAATGTGATGGCTGCAAGGAAGTAGGCATAGGGTCGCGTTACAAATGCTCCATCTGTGACTTCGACCTTCACATGCACTGTGCCATGATAACCTCCCCCACTCTTTTCCACCCTTTCTACACCAAATGCACCTTCCAGTTCATGTCCAAACCTCCAGGTGACACACCTCGTTACTGCAACGCATGCGAGAAGGACGTGAGTGGGTTCGTGTACCACTGCAAAGCATGCGGCTTCGACCTCCACCCTTGCTGTGCGAAGCTACCAATGGTCCTTGATGATGGTGAAGTGAAGCTGTACTTGTACAGGAAAGTTAGTTCGTGCTGTCACCGTTGTGGCAGAAAAGGGCGTAGCTGGAGTTACAGGTCAAAGTGCAAGAACTACAATCTGCATGTGGCGTGTGTGAGGGACATGTTGGTGGAGAATTGGCACGAGGTGTATGTTGGACGCTGCAAAGGAAGGAATGTGAATAGCAACGTTCCTAGTCTGAGGAACACACTGTACACTCCTCACAACAGTAGGAGGAGTAAAGGGAAGGTGAAGAAGTGCTGTGAAATTGCTGGTTTCGCTGTGCAGGTTGTGATATCAGCTGTGTTGGGAGATCCAACGGCTCTCATTGCAGGCATTGTGGGCTCCTTCATCTCCAGGGCTTGATGATCACGCCATGGAACACAATCTTTCACTTTAATCACTTTTAAGCTTGTAAACTTCGCTTCACTACTTTAAATTTCTTTTGCTTCTGATGCTGTCAATCTCAAATTCAATGTGCTTCCAACTATCTCATCACTTCTCACATTTCAACCCCTTCTGAGTTCAGAAATTAACACTCAGTTTCTGCAATAAATTTTATGACAAGTTTTACAAAGAGGCGGAAAGATGATGATACTATAGAAACAAAATGAAGTTATAATGTTATGTAACGATAATAATAATAAAGATATGGATAAATATTAGTTATGTTAGGTAAAGTGATTTCTCCATCTACTGTAAGAAAGTTGATTTATGCTTTTTAATTAAAATTTACTAATTGATTAAATAAATTATTATTTTAAAAATACTTATAAGAGAAAAATGTAAATATTTTTTTATATTTAAACATGAGAGAATGATAATGTAATACAAGTAATTTTAATAAAAAGAGTATTTTAAGGTGTTACATTAAATAATTATATTCACTTATATACTATCATATATTTATAAATGATATGATAGCAGGTGGTAACATGTTAAGTTCAACAAATTCTCGTTAAGATAGATTCTTCCGACATTAGTGAACTCTCAACGGTTATGGAGATGACCTTCTCACCATGGAGGAGGACAAGACCAAGCATGCAACGATCCTCACCATCGGCGGGCTTCTTGCCCTTGACCGGAGGAAGCTTGCAGAACTCCTCGCAGTCACTGAGAACGAGATTCGTGTGGCAGTCAAACGCCATGAATTTTCCGATGAGTTGGTGTCAATTCTAAATGGTGGTGCACATTTGGTAGTTGATGTACTAGAGCATCTTAGAACTCTTACACATCAACATTTTCGAATATAAGTTTAATTCACACTATATGAGAGTGTGCAAACTTTATTTTAGAAGTCAGTTTTGTAAAACTGAGTTAAACTTACAAATTCACTTTTTAAGATATTAGAATCATTTAGAATTTATTCTAACAATAATTTGTTGAGCTTATCGTGTTATTGGATCACACATTAATATATAATCCACAAACTAGTTGAGAGTCTCAACGTGAAGGGTTGTGTTAGAGATAATAAATAAAATATAATATATATTTATCTTTAAAAAGTATATAATATAAAAAGAAATGCAAGAACCCAAAAGGTTTTTTTTCTCTTTATTCATTTCGGCCTTTTCTTCATACACGTCTATGATTACTACATGCACCTTCATATTAATAAAAAAAAACTAAAATACCATCCATGGCTGCATCACGTGAACACCACAATAACCATTGTCACTACAATATGTTCTTCTTCTTCTTCTTTGGTGGAAAGTCCATTCGAGAAATCTTGTTCCATAAAACCTGTATCAAAACACATTTGATATATTTTAAAAAATTTGTTCTAAAAATCTTAAAAACTCAATCTAGAATGCATCTTATATCTTTATTTTTTGGAAAGCTTCTTCCAGAATGTATTTTCTAAATTCAGTTCTAGAAAATCTATTCTAGAAATCTTGGTCCAAATTTTTTGAAATACTTGTTTTAGAAGATTTTCAGAATAAATAATCCAAAAGTCACCATTACAATAGTAGAGTGGTCATTTTAAATATTATAGAAGTATAATTAGTAATTATGAGGTTCTAAGAAGCAAAAGCCTTCAGTTTTTTTGGAAAGAGGGGGTCCAATTTGAGAGTTGTCGGGCATAGATGTGCTGTTTTGGACCGAAATGAATCGCACTAAATAAGTTGTGCTTTTATTATTTACACTCCCCTTTTATTTAGTTTTTAATTACCGAAAAATACTCTTTTAAAAATTGTAAAATAGAAAAAAAGAAAAGTAGAATAGTTGCTTGGGAAAAGAATGAAAAAGAAATAAAATAATATAGTAGTTTGGATAGAAGGAAAGTAAAAATAAATGAAAGGAAAATTTATAAGTTATTTAATAATAATAAAAATTATATATTAAAACGATGATCGATTACATAATCTTTCATTTCCATATTAGTTTCTACGTAAGTTGTGTCAATATGGTGTGAAAAGTTTAAGCTGTTAAATTTTTTCATTTTGAGTTTTTTTTTTACTTGTTAGATTGCATTTTCTTTTTCTTTTGTAGGCTTAGAAAAACAAAACGTAATGTTTTCTTTAGATTAAAGAGAGAGAAGAAAAAGAAAAGAAATAAAATATAACATTAATTTGTTTAAATTAAAGAAAAGTAAACAAATCAATAAAAATTTGAAATGAATTAATTGATGTGTGGGAATCATTTTTCATATATTAATATAATTAAAATTATTTTACAAAAATTATAGAATAATTTATTTTATTTTATTTTATTTTTAATTGTAATAATTTATTTATTGTAATAGAAAAAATGGATACTAATAATAATAATAAATTATATGAAAACAATAAGCGATGATGTAAAAGAGATACTGAATCAGAAGTTTCTTCAACGAATGGTCTCTATATTGGGCGAAAAGTTTGAAGGCTTTATTGAAATATTGAAACCGAGTAAGAATCATTGTCGTTGACTTTTTCTTTTTTTGGGTGACATGTTTTTGCAGTCAAATCCTCTTTTTAAAACCATTTTCAATTTTCTCTAGGAAGAGTATTCAATACTTTTCTAGAGAAAAACTTGTTTGACATAAAAAGATTCATTTCACAGCTATTTATAATAATATTTTAAATTAAAAAATAAAATAAATATAATTACAATATTAATATATTGAGTTAGAGGATCGTGTTTAGTAGAGGTGTCAACGTATTATTGCCCATTGAATAATGATAGGTTAAAGTTAGCATTCACAATCATACAATCGAATATATTATTATTTTACTTTTAAAATTTTATTTATATTAATTTTTATTAAAAAACATAATATTTTATTATTAAAAGAGATGTAAAATGGAAATTATAGAAAAGACTAATGTAAAAATTTCATTTTTCTATTACTGGTTTGATATTTTATATGTTTTAGGACATAAAATAGTTCGAAACAAAGTTGATAAGATTTATTTTCTGATTTATTTTGGTTCGATTTCACTCTATGAACTATAAAAACTTTAACTTGTAGTGCAAATCATTTACTAAAAAATAATATGATCGGTATTTGTTATACAGTAAAATATGCCCACCACGAAAATAATTTTGCACGACATTTGAAAAAAAAAATTCGTAAAAATACTTTTAGAATTCTAGTGGGAATAATTATTTCGTAAAAAAAATATTTTTTAAGATAAATAAATATATAGAAACATACTTTTCTGATTTCAAATTCTAAGAAAAGTAAATTTTTCTTATACTAATAGTGAGAAGTTTATATAGTTTACTTTGGGTTTAAATTTTTTTGATATAAAAAAAATAAGTTTCACAAACGTAATTTTTTATTTTATTTTTCTTGATGTAGGGAAATTAAAACTGCTACAGAGAGCAGAAGATGAGTGTCTTTATATGCACTACAGTCTGCAGCTAGAGTTTCTGACAGAATAAAAGATGGTAAAGAATCTTTTATGAAACAAAAAAAATTAAATTAAGAATGATATAATTATAGAATGATCATTACAATTTATATATCCTAATCTATTATAACAATAATAACTTTAATATAAGTTTTTCCATAATCAAGCAATTAATTTAAATATATTAAATAAAAATAAGTTGATTAATTTTAATCGACCTTTTTTTAATTTTTTTGTTTTAATTATTTTTTTACAATTTTTCGCATTAAATGATGAATGTAAATAACTTGACATTTTAAATAATTTTAGTGAAATCAATAAATCATTTATAACTTAAATTGCATTATTGATTTTTTAATTAACTTATTTTTTGGTTGATTATTTGTAACACCCAAAAAATTTCAAGCTAAATTATTTATTTAATTTATAATTATTAAAATTGTAATATATATATATATATAGTTTATTACTTAAGTTTAGGTGTAAATTTAATTAATCTATTTATCTGTATAAAATTAAGTAGTCTTTTCATAAATTTTGAATGGCAATTAATATTTTAAAATTAATATTTTGTGAGAATATTTATTTAAATTAATTAATTCTAAAAATCATATAATTTGATAAATAATTTTTTACCATTACATTATTAGTAGGTTTGTTTGTACATATTTTTTTTTTTTATAAAAAAGTGTTGTTTGATTAAATAATTACATTTCTGTTTATTTTACCTGTATATAACATGCTTACTTTAAAAGAAGTAAATTTTATCTATTTCGTAAATAAATTATTGTTTTAAAATTAACAAAACTGGTTCTGTATTTGTTGCACCAACTAATAATTACACTAATACTTTTTTTTACAATTTGTTCTGCAATAAATAAAATCGTATATAGATGTTTAGTTTCTATTAAATGATTAAAGTTTGTATTTAGTGATTGATATAGAAATGGTATGGTGTGTGAAATAAGTTATTATCAATAATTATTCAAGTATATTATTATTATAGAAAAAATTTGGTTAAAAAAAACTCTCAAGATTACTTTAAGATATTATTTGTTTTGAAGTTCATTAATTTATCACGATTTTATTTTAAAAAAATACTTGATCAAATTAAGAGGAGAAGAGAAGTAATATATAAATAGTTCTTAATCTTAATTTTTCAAAATGATACGAAACTATATTGTTCATAAAATTTTCATTAATTATTGAAGAAGATGATACATATATAGAATAAAAGAGTGATGATGCAAACAGTGGAAAGTGGAAACATGTAATGGGAAAAAGATGATTTGTGATAAAGAGGCTCCATGGGCATGCAAAGTTAAGAACAATGTGGAAACAAAATAGGCATCATCATAGAAAATACACTGATGCTTCCATTCACATACACACACACTCCAAGACTTCAAACTTGACATGCTTTTCTTTTCATTTTCTGGGACCATATTCTCATGTCATTTTCCACATCTCTCATCCCTTCACTCATCTTTCTCCCTCTTATCTCCTCTCCTCCAACCCATATCATTACTTTTATGCTAATCACATTACTTATACTCCTTCGCACGTAAGTACTACACTTTTAACCTAAACTTTTTCTCTGGAGGGAAAAACTAGAAAAAAAAAAATCAGTTTTCGTTGTCTTTTTTAACAATAAAAAATAATGCAAAGTAGACTTTAAGTCTAACTCAACCCCATAAAATCGGTTTATATATACAATGAAATATTACCTTTAGTCGATGTGGGATCTCCTAAGTAATCCGATAATGGTCCGATAGCAGGGTGATATGATAAGCTTAACAATCATTTGTTAGGATAGACTTTAATCTGACTTTGATACCATATTATGAAATAAATTTTAAACCTAACTCAATTCCATAAAACCGGTTTATAAAGTAAGGTTCACATACACTTTATCATTTCTAATCTATGTGGGATCTCAAACCTAAACCATTTCTGATTGAAATCGATGTGGGAAGCCATGATTAGTTTCTCTTGACGCCATGTGGAAAACGGGACCATAACCTATGAGGACAAAAGCACTGCACATCTTAGAAAGGAAGCAACGAAGAAGCACGTTCAAAACCTTCCTATCAGTTTCGTGCTTTTCATGCATTACTTTTCATATTATTAAATTCTATTAACAAACAATTATGTCTCCTTCATTGAACTTATATTTTATTCCTCTTCTTTGCTTATAAATACCACCACCAACTCTCCCCACCTCACACCAACAACTATAGTATTCACAACCAATTTCTTTATTCCATTCATTCTTTCATTCTCAGTTTCTCCCTCTCAAGAACCAACAACAACCCTATGGGAATTTGCACATCTACTGAATACTCAGTGAAAGGTGGAAAGCAGAGTTGGCAATCCACGGTGAACATAGTGAACATGGATGGAAGGTTGGAGCAGTTTCAGGAGCCAATTAAGGCATGGCATGTCTTGTCTCAGAACCCAAACTGCTACATCTGCTGCTCAGAAACCATGTATGTCGGATCACCAATGCTTCCTCTGCCTCCAAATCAAGACCTTCACTTGGGTCTCATATACTTCCTTGTCCCACTTTCCCAATTTCGCGTTCCACTCTCTCTTCAGGACTTGGGGGCTCTAGCCATCAAGGCCAATGCAGCTCTAGCTGCCGCTGCAACACCTAACTACCCAATCTTAGAATCTAATCAACAAAAACAATTCAGTACACATCCTACTCTTTCAAACGTTTCTCTGGGCTGTTCCCATTAGATTTTGGAAATTGCATCTGTGATATGTTCACACTCGTTGTGAAATCTGCGGATTGATCTGCTGGATCATGATGGTGAAGTCAAGAGACAAGGTATCCTTAACTCACCCTATGTTGCAGACTGCAGTTTTGAAGTTCAACAGAAACTTTCATGAGTAACACAATCAAGAATTACATTGGAAGTAAACATTTTCAAGGGAATTAAGGTGACAGAGACCAGATTGTGGATCAATTAATTCCTACTTTGGAGTGCGCATGTAACATGTAACATTTGTGTCGAATAGTTATGCTGATCGACTTAAATTTTTTTAGCTGTAGAGAAGCTGTTGAGATCATTGAATTTTAGTGGTTGTGTGTTAGCACTTTGCAATGATGATGGTTTCATCTTGACAATAAAATATTCATTATTCGTGTCTCTGTTGTTGTCGTTATTTATGAACCATACATTAATAAAAAAATACATTCATGTTGGATTGTTCCTCAGGTATTTGGAAATTAAAGATATTGAGTTGAATTTGAGCACTACGTTGGTAAAGAGCCTGCAATCTGGATCATAAAAAATGAAGTTGATGTGTGTGTGTTATACATATGACATAAGTGATTCCGTCATACACATTTAAACTTTGACTAGGGGCGGCAATGAGTATTCTGATAAAGTGCATTGTATTAAAAGTAAAGGTTGAAAAGGAAGCTGAAGATTCCAAATTTTATAGATATGGATGGTTATTAATTGGTGAAGGTCTTCAATTTCAAGATATACATATTAATTATGATCCCACAATTATGTTCCAAAAGATCTGAAGTTTGGGGGTCAAGTTTCAGGGTGGTAGAGAGAAAGTGGGGACTTTGGTTGAATCCAAAACTTTAGATATGAAATTGTATGATCATAAAGGATTCGAGTAGTAAGAGACAGAAATAAAAAAGTAAGTTTACAATTAAACAATATAAAAAATATTAAAATAATAGTATTGAAAGTGATTTATATTATTGTTTGTTTTCTCCGAATGAATGAGATGAGATAGAGCACTTTCTTTTCTATTTGGAAAAGAAAATTGTTATTATAAAAACTTCATACTAGAAACACCAATTTACAATTTTTTAAGGAAATTTTACAATGTCAACATTCCATTATTTTTTCTTCTACTTTTAACATTTATAGTCTAGATCAATTTGCTATTTTTTCTTATACTTTTAACACTTATAGTTTAGATCAATTTATTATTTTCTTCTTCTATTTTTAGTAATATAGAACAATTGTAATTTATATCACTTGAGTAATTGTAATTTATATCAATTGAGTGTAGAAACTTGTTATTCGGTGTTCCTCCTTAAGTATATGTTTTTTTTTTCTTCCTTTAATTTACTCTTTTCAGGTGTCTTGCTCTGCCACTTAATTGAGATCACACTGTTGTATAGTGATGCTTTAATACACACTGTTTTTTATTAAAAGAAAGTTGGTTAAATATTTTACTTTTTTTAGTCTCCATAACATTATTTTACTCATTTTAGTTCGATTTTTTTTAATATTTTGGTACTTTTAGGTCTTATCGTTTTAACTTTTTTTGTTTCCTTAAAAAAATCAATTTATTTTCTTTGTTTATATACACGGTATTGAAATATAATATTATGATGAAGTAACATTGTATTTATCTGGTGATTTTTGACATATCAACATCAATCATACAGAATAAAAATAAACAAAAACAATAAAACTAAAATTTCTGAATTGGAAGATTTAGACGATATTAAATTATTTTTTTTACAATAAAATGATATATTTCTTTCCACGTGAGTCCTAGTTCAAGAAAAAAAATAAAAAATAAAGAAGGATAGTGTGTCTACAAAAATATTAACGTGGTGTGGGACACCCGGTACATGCGATTGGTTGAAAAAAAGAAGAAGAAGAGAGAACTAACTAAATGAAAAATTAAAGTTATTTAATTAAAGAGAAATAAGAGAAAAACAAAGTGAAAATTAATATTTTAACATTTTTAAAATAAGAAAAGTAAATATTATTTTTGTTATATATATTATTACTTATTCAGAAAATTATTAAATAAAAACAAATTTTAGAGATAAAAAAAATTAATTGTTATATTAATTAAATTAAAGACTATTTTAGAGAGTAAAAAAAATTTGGTTTCTAAATTAGTTTTTATTATTGTTAAATACTTTCTAAATTGGTATCTAATTAATCACCAAAGTTTTTTTCACCAAATTTAGAATTTCAATAATTGGTAGTTAAAACCTTGGTAGTATATTAAAACCTTGGTAGTTTATTAAATACAAATTTTGAAACTACTTAACAATAATAAAAATTAATTTAGAAATTAAAAAATTTTGTAGTCTCTAAAATTGTCTCTAATTTAATCAATATAACAACTAATTTTTTTATCTCTAAAATTGGTTTTCATTCAATGATTTTCTGGTAGTGATTTTAGTTATTATTATTAATAATAATTTAGTTTTATCATAATTTATTTTAGATTTAATTACATTTTTAGTCTCGAATTTAGGATAATTTTGGTTTTACTCTAAAATAACTTTTTTCAGTTCCTTAAAATTGAAAAAAAATAATTTTAATTCTTAAATACTAAATTTAAGAGACTAAAATGAGTTTCTTAAAATTTGAGACTTAAGATTTAGAGAGGTTAGGGTTTAAAGTTTAAATATTAAATTTGTTTTTAGTCCTCTCAAATTTAATTAAGGATTTCTTTTTAGTTTTAAAGAAATAAAATAAACTTTAAAAAAAAATAGGAACCAATAGTCTAAGTTGTGCTACTTTTTAAAATTTAAAACATAATTAAACTTTCATTTTATTATCATAATAGAATAATGGACTTAGAAGTTTTAGCTATAGTTGGAGAAGAAACCTTTGGTGGTGATAAGTACTCATCAAAGTCATAATCAAACTATAGAAATTGATGATGCAGAATAATTTTCAGAGGATCCACCTACTTTTTAACTCTTTTTTTTCTTTCAAACCATTAATATTTTTCCTTTCTCTGTTCTCTTATTTTCACTGTGCCAAACCATAATCCATGTGCAGTGAAAGACCATTGGCTTGTGCCTGAGAAAAGCTAGAGTTACACAGTTCCCAGATCAGAATTCCAACTTCTTAGGAATGAGGAGCAAGTTATGGTTACCATTCCTCTGTTTTGGGTTGGTTCTGATGTGGAGAAACATCATGAACTCCAATAGGGTTATCATTGGTGCTTGTGCACAAAAACAAAGACTATTATCGGTGCAAGTTGCATTGGTATCAGGAAAAACACAAATAAATGTAAAAAGGCACAAATAGCTATAATTCATTTAGCCACCTTCAATTACAGAACTGTTAAATTAATGCTAGACACTTCCTTTCTACCTAGCAACTCTAAATACATTACATAAAATATATTCCATTCACACCAAAGAAAAGCACCAAGACTTGGACTTTGATTTATTATTAAAATAGTATGGCACCCCATCAATTTTATTGAGTTTGAGAGGGATGGAATGAAAAGCTGCAGGTGTGGAATAGTCTCTCTAAGAGGAGGGTGGTTTCATTTCAGATTTAATGGCCTCCGCCAGCTGATCATAAGCTTCTCCCCATGCATACTTCATCTCCGGTGACCACATTTCAGGTACAGCTTCTTTTATGGTCTCCAAAAGTGCAAACTTTCCCACCTTAATAAAACCAGAGAATATAACAAACTACATACATTAGTCTTTTACAAATAAAATGGATAATCTGATGAACACAAGTTAAGAATAGTAACTTGTGTTTTTATCAATTGATTTTATACTGCTCATTCATTTATGTCAGAGTCTTGCCATAAGTAATTTATGCCAAATTTTCAAAGTAACAAATAATAATATAATCAGATACCAGCAAAATTCTATACTGTTTAATTAGTCAACCATGCTCATGATGGAAGTTTATTATATACCTCAAAATGCTCGTTTACAACGCCGGTTCTTAAATGGCTAGCACCTAGCTTTTTCAAATTTGATTCTCTGACAGTGACTTTACCAGCCTTCCGCAGTTGAACTGCTGAATCACAAGTCTACAATAACAAAAACAAAAACAAAGTGAAGTGATACCAAGAGAAATAACAATAACAGTAACAAAGTGAAGTGATACCAAGAGACATGGCTTCTATAATAGCGTGATAGTTTCATTGATTAAGTATTAATTTAATTTTAACTTACCATTATAAAGACAGATATGGCATGGACCTTGAACTTGGAGTTTTGCTCCAAAGGAACGGTTGAGTCTCTCAAGAATGAGAACAGTTTCTGAGTTGATGGAGCAATCTCAAATATCCTACCAAGTTTGAAGCCATTAGTTCATGAGAGTTGTATAATGATTTCAGAGAGAAAGATAAAGTTAAAACATAAGCAAGAGTTTGAAAAGTTGAAGAAGCTTACTTCAAGAAAAACTTGAGGCCCAACTCTGCAGAATTCTTCTTCATTACACTCCATGATTTCAGCACCAGAGCTTCTTGCTCTTCCGTGAAACATTTTCCCGAGGAGTTCATGTTGAGTACTTGTTTTGGGATTGTGATTGCAGTGGAAGTTGGATGAGGAAATGGTTGATGTTGTGGCATGGTTTGGTGAAGTTTTTATAGTGGGATTCATCGAAATGAAGTTGGCCTTTCACTGCAACGGTGAGTCATACCACTCAGGTTTTTCTTAGTCCATTAATTTGCTTTCTAGAATAGTAAAATATATCCAAAAAACCACTTTTTTTTGGATTATATCTGAATAGATTTGGTTCATGCCACCATTTGTTGTATATCAGAAGGGAAACAGTAGGAATGTGGCATACTAGGAGCTCAAAAACCAGGGGCTGCTTCTTGGTTTGGAGAAGTCAAAATGGTGGTGTAGTTGAATTTGAACTTGAGTTAGTTTGGTTGAGCACACCCTACGTAAGCCATGATGAGATCAGATTACTATATATTTATCTTTTTCCTGTTATGATCATCTTATAATCACTGCTTACTACACTTGTCTTTTCTTGTACTGATTCTTTTAATGAAACAATCAATGTGATTTGTATCATTTTATTATAGGGTAAATGTGAATATATAACAGAGAAGACATAATAATGATAATTGTTTAACACACTAATGAAACACTTTATAGTATGTTGGCCTATATGATAAGTTAGCTTATAAATTAATTCGACTAATATAAAAAGTAGAGTTTTTGAAAGTAGTTTACTTTAACAATTTCTAACTTATAATTATTCTTTATATTTTAATACTTTTTTTACTATCCTTAATTTTTCCTTTTTCAATATATGATGTTACGTGGAAATTACATTTAATAAAATTGTGAGAAAAAAAAGTTCAAGTGTAAGGATTTTTTAAAAATTTAATTTAATAAATACTCACCATATCAACTCATTTAAATAAAATCAAATAAAAAGACATATAAAAGTTATATATAGAAGTATTTATTTTTTAATAAAAAAGTACTTATTTTAAAATATATAAAAAATTTAATCGCATAATAATATATTTTTTTCTATAAAATAATTATTCATTTATATAATATACATTTTTTATATTCATTATATTTACCAATTATTTTATTGAATACTTTGATCATACACTTCTAATTGAATCACTATAAGAAAATTACTAAACAGAAATAAATTTTAGAGAAAAAAAATATTAGTTATTATAATGATTAAATTAGAAACCATTCTAGACACTACAAGAAAATCATGAAATAGAAACCAATTTTTAGACACCAAAATAATTAGTTACAATAGGAACTAAAATAGAGACCATTTTAGAAACTAAAAAAAAAAATTGGTTTCTAAATTAGTTTCTATTATGGTTAAGTACTTTCTAAATTGGTATCTAATTAGCAACTAAGGTTTTAGATACCAATTATTTAGTTTCTAAATTTAGTCTCTAAAACCTTGGTTGCTAATTAGATACCAATTTAGAAACTATTTAACAATAATA
>Ga0123342_1001631_pt1 | contig 37721 bp, 18 predicted proteins | sample Turbeawhitnodule_FD_89960 | JGI IMG/M metagenome (GOLD analysis project Ga0123342, IMG submission 89960) | Root nodule microbial communities of legume samples collected from Mexico - Turtle bean Mexico white nodule | ecosystem: Host-associated > Plants > Roots > Nodule | place: Mexico: Nepantla...
GCCTTCGTTTCGCGTTCGCACTCTGAGTTCGTCTCCTTCTGCTGCATCTGCATTCCATTTGTGCAATGTAAGTTTCTTGAACTCTCTTTCTTCCTCTTCATCTTCACAAATATATGCATAAATTTTTTCGTTTTTCTTATATATGTTTTTTTCCTTGCATTGGTGGTCTCAAAGCACTGTTTCGTTGGCTGACATTCATTTTTCTTACATTGTTTGGTTTCTCGCATTGCTCAATACTCTTTCATTGTCTTCGTGGTTTCTTGTGGAGTTTTTGGTTTGCTCCGTTGCTGCTTCCCTGTCCGCCGTCGCTTCTGCTGCCGCCACCGTTGTTGGCGCTCCCGTGACTCTTCATTAACGTTGGCTTCACACAAGATTGACGATGTTTTAAAATTTTTAATTTTTTTTAATGATTTGGCATATACAAGTGCGGTTAAAGCAAATAACCGCACTTGTAAATGGTATTTATAAATGGGGCTATATAGCCGCATTTATATTTCTTGATTTACAAGTGCGTGTTGATCAAATGCGACTATAAAGCCGCATTTATAAATTCGAAATAGCCGCATTTGTTTTATGTTTTTGCAGTAGTGGTTGTTTGTAAAGAAGAAACAAGTGATAAATATGTTGATGAGGGAAGTGTTTTAGAAAATTTATCTCTTTAATTGAAAAAAAATCAGGTTTTTGAAAAAAAAAAGGAATTGCAAAGACAAGGGTTTCGAAGACGATGTACAATAAATCTGATTTTATTTTTCCTAACTTTACTTGCTTTGGTCGTGGAAAAAAAGAACATATAAAAATTGAATGTCCAAATATGTAATATAAAGAAAATTTTGGTGAGAAAAAGTATGAGAAACCTTCTAAAGCCAAAAGAGCATATATATATATATATATATATCATAAGATAAGAATAATGTTACAACAACAAATCTCCCATTTTGTATTCATTGTTCTTTCTAATCAATGCCTTCTACAAATGATACACGAATTCGCTGTGAGATTACTTGAAGTTAACTAATCCTATTGTTATTAAAATTTATTGACTTTTGATGCAATTGATGGTCAATGCTGAACACTAGATTATCCAAGACAATATATTAAACGTCTGTATCAACTTTTTATTTGGTTGAAAACAATAATAATTACTTATCATAAAAACTTAAATATAAATAGACATAGATAGATGTGTTTTCACCAATATGATTTAGAATTATACTAAAGATATTTCAATCTTTGTTAATAATTATTTTCATAACCTAACATGTACATTTAACAACATATATTAGCCTTAGACTAGTTGACAACAGAATATCTAAAGAAAATATTTTACAATTATTTAAAATAATAATATTAAAGATAATTTATAAAATTATATGAAGATGATACATCATTTGTTAACTTTTTTTATGGTCATCTTAATTGGACAATTTCACCCTTAAATAAATAAAAATAATCTATTTATTTATTTAATAAAATAAATAATTTATTTTAAAATTATTATTTTTCTATTTTTTATTTAATTATTCGTAAAAAATAATAAAATTATAAAAAAACATCAATACATTCCGCTAGTATATAGAAAGGTAATTATAAGTGTAAATTACAATTATTTCTAATGAAAATACAATGTTAAAAATAAATTATTGATTGAAAATTTTAATATATATATATATATATATATTAAATAATAAATAGATTACTTAATTAAATTATGTGTTCAAGACATTTAATCATTTTAATTTCAAATAATTTTTTATTATTGTAATTATATCAATATTTTCTGTTTCTAATCGAAAACCATAAGAACTATAAGAAATTTCAAAAGTTTTTACCGAAGAATCACATTTAAACAGTGAAGTTTTTATTTTATGGAGATCAAAATTATATTTAGCCGAAACTTGTGATTTTAAGCCCAAAAAATTGAAGAAATGAATTTTAAAATTTTCCCTTTTTTTTTAAATTTTAATAATGCATTTTTTCTTTTAAATTCCCACCCAATTTTCATTATATAAGACGCAAACGTTTCCTCAGAACACACGTTACGGATTCAAGAACAGAAGATTCGTTGTTAATAGGGTTTACACTCCAACCTTTTACTTGGTATTGTGTTTTTCATTGGATCGTTGTTTTGTTTGAATTCTTGTCTGATTGCTCACTTTGTTACCACCGTTTTTCAAACTTTGTTTATTTTTCTTATGAATTCATCAAATGTATGCACTTAGGTCTTCGAAATAACTGCAGATTCAGGTTTATCCATGGCCACTGAACCGAAAGCAGCCACCGAGGACGTCAAGATCGACCTCTTCGAAGACGATGATGAGTTTGAAGAGTTTGAAATCAACGAAGGTAAATCAATCTTAGTAATCTTACTCTCTCTTGATTTTCCACGCAAATCTCGTTTACCCTGTTTCAGTTACTATTTTTGTTTCTGGAATGTTTGCATCTGGAATCACCTATCTGACGTCGTTTTGATCCATTGGAATTCATCAAATTCAATGCTTCACAAGTGTCATTTGTTAGTTAGTTTACTTCTTCGGAAGACTGAGGATGCAATGGAATGATACATTGACAATACTTCTTTGTTTAACTAATTAATTTTAGGAGATTCTGCATTTCAAAGAAAAACCAGTAAGAAAAAAAAATCTTTTCTATAAAATGTTGATTGGTATTAATTGAGAACATGAGGTAAGAATAAACCTTTATATTTTAGATTAAAGAATTTTTATAGATTTTGAAAGTGAAAGCCCTCTTTTTTCCTTTTTATTATGGGGGTCGTTTGCATGTTGTTGCACAATTTAGGGATTTCTAAAATTTGTTACAATTTGTAACAAATTTTATGTCAGCATTGAAAGTAGTTTGTGTTATTAACTGTTTTGATTTTTTATTTGTGTAGTCTAATCTTACATGCACTTTTCTACCATTGTGAACAAATAATCTCTAGCTTGCTTCAGCTATTGTGGTTCATCTCTATTCTATAGCTTGGGTTCAACCTTGCTTGTCTGTTCTTTTTTTGCAGTTCACCTTAATTGTCTGTTCTGTTGTTGTGGTGCCTCGTCTATTCTATGCAATATGAAACTCCTCTCTTTTTTCCTCTACTTTGATTTGATGTGATTCTAAGTCTGACTCATTGACTTTGATATGTTCTTTTTTAAAACCTAAGTAGATCTATCTTTCTCGTTAGTCCTTTGTATGAATGATGTTAACTAACAAAATTAGTTTGCTACCGAGTCACATTAAGTGACAAATCAGCTCTACTTGTTATGCCAAGTTGGAGACAAGGTGGCAGCTGACGTGTCAGTTTATTGTGACTTGTTAGCAAACTAACTCTATTACGAAGTCTGAATAGGAAAGACAAATCTTACTTTGAGATACCAATTTTTAATTTTGCTGCTTTTAGGGACTGACTAGAAGACGGCATAGACTTTTAAAGACCTAGAAAACTATTCTGCCTTGTTTATTTCTTCCTAATTCTCCTATTTTACAGAATCTTTTACTTTGATTTTAATTTTTTTATTTCTTTTCCAAGGAGCTAGGTTTGCTGATTATGAGTGAATTATGTTCTTTATTTTGTCTGACTGTTTCTGTGTTGTTTTAGACCTATTAGTCATGACATATGAATATTTGAACTTTTGTTTTAAATTTAGTTCATTGTTATCATTAACAAAATATTTTTCTTACCTGTCATCTTTATCACATGCATATCTTTGTGTATAATTTTGTCTTTTTGGAGGAGGATCTTACAATCCATATTACGATCTTCATTTTGATAACATTGATTTGTACCAAGTGTGTGTGTTGGTACAGTGATCTCAGTAGAGAAATTATATTTCACAAAGTTGACTCTATATCATCTAAACCTATAAATTTAGGCAGTTTTCCTCTTACAATATAACCATGATATCTTTTTAAAAATTGGCTCTATGTCATCAAATCCTCAAAATTCAGGCAGTTTTTCTCTTCTATACAAAAACTATGGGTTTTTTTAGTTGGTTACTTAAATAACCTTGCAATACTTGGTTATTTCACACAAAAATTAAACCACTAAAGATTGCTTGATGTTCATTTTAATTTATGTATGGTTGTGTGGATGTTATGGTGTACATTTTGGGCTCAATAAATTTTCTTTAAATTGAGATGTATTGATGGACCACTTAAGGCAGGCTATTGAACCTTGTGGTATTGTTATGGGGCTAAACTTTCCTTTTCCTTTTAAAAGTAATGGTGGTGAACTTTGTAGTAACAAACAATTTGGGATAGATGAATAGGGTGAAAGGACTTCATGCAATTTAACAATTAAAATTTAATAATTGTAACATTGCAACCTGTAACTTCCCACGCCCTACAATAGCAGGTAAAATTTCAAGATGTACGTGTACAGCACGCTCTACATAGAAGCAAGACACACTATGTTCCTTTTTTTTAAAAAAAATTGTGCTTGATATGAACATGAACTAATGTTGCGTATATTCCGTTCTGCTTTGACATTTTCACCTCATCAGATTTGAGATGAGGCATTGGTCTGTGACGAGTTAGCTCTTCATGCTGTTGATCCTGTTTTTCATTAGCAATAAACACTTTTAGTGTGCAGATATTAGGATTCATGTAATTGCTTGAATTATTTTATTTTCTTTCATTTCTGGTGATGGTATTTGGATTAGAAACTGCATATTCAACTTGATTTGTTGCGTGTGTAATTATAATATTTCTTCTTATTTCTGTTGCACTTTTCAGAGTGGGATGACAAGGAGGAAGGAAAGGAAGTGACTCAACAGTGGGAGGATGATTGGGATGATGATGATGTCAGTGACGATTTCTCTCTCCAGTTGAGAAGGGAATTGGAGAGCAACACTGATAAGAATTAATATAACTGAAAACTATGCCTTGTTAGGAAGGAAATGTAAGGCACAAGAACACAAAAGGAACATAATATTCCTGTTCTTGAATATCTGTGTAGAACTTGTTGAGTATTTGTACTAAAATTGAATTCTGCATAATTTGTTGGCGACTGGCTTAAGATTTTATTTACAACCTCGAATTGTTAGCTTATTTTTTTCATTTTGGGGTTGGGTGTGTGCTAGTCTATGAACAATTCTGGCCAAAAGTGCTGTTGACTTGCACATTTTTCATTTTCTTGCTTTCCCCACTGGTTCCAAACAGGGTTTTCGTAACACGAGAATCAATGTGAACAGAAAAGGCTGAAATTTTTTTTAACTAAGGCAGCATTTGGTAAATGACCTCATATCGGTTATGCTTAAAGAATTCTTGGGTATAAATCTTTCAATAAGCTCAAGTTATCTTTCAATAAACAATAAGTTTGACACCTTTTTTGGGATAAAAGTTTATCTGTTTGATTCAGTTTTAGTTTCCATAAATGAACTGAACCAATCTACAAGGAACTTATATTGTTGTGAATATGTTTTACACTGACTAACTGTACGAGATTTGATTTCAGATTATAGTTTCTCTAAGATATTTTCGAAGAAGATTTGTTATTCATATCAACTGATGAAAGTCTTATGAGACAATTTTAGGCTAATTTTTTGGACAAAGAAAAAGGAGTGAAAGTAAATTTGAGTCTAAAATGAAAATGTTCGATAAAAGTGTACTGGATTGAATCAAACCAAACTGATTTGGATATGTAGTTCTAGTAATAGCAGATTATGAAATAAATGTTTGACTGCATGAATTGAATTGAAAGCGCCCAAAAACTGAAGTCATGACCAGTCTCTTCTGAAACTATAGTACAATAAGAATTTTACTAAACTGACTTTGACTGTAATTTTAGAATTATCATCATTGCTTTGCTGGTATTAGACATTATTTAGTAACCTAAAACAAACAGATAGAAGAAATTAATAAGATTATTTGACAATGATATGAACATAGTCACGATTAGTAGCTCAGTTAACCATTGAGCAATCACGCCGGATTTCACCCTGGTTTCCTGTTTTAATCCCGATTCGTCCTAACTTTGTCATGGCACTTACAAAAGCCGTTTCAAAGACTGTGTTGTTGGATGCAAACAAGTTCACTAAGTCTCTTGTTCTTTTATGAGTAAACAAAGCTTGATCAGAAGCTAGAAGTCCTTTTCCTTGCTGAAGATTCTTGTAGTATTGGTTATCAAATATCCGTGGAGTAATTAGGTCCATTTCAACGACTGTTCTGGGGTCTGCATTTTTTGGACAGTCTTGTTGGAGCTTTTCTGCATACGCAGAATTAAGTGTATGATCAATGCTTTTTTTGCTTTTGAAGTTGTAAATACGTTTCGAGAACTGGCTGCAATGAGAGAACCCAATAGTATGTGCTCCTGCAACAACTCATTTCAATCCAGATTACATTTTTGGGGATCAGGAAGCAAAATGGTATGTGCCACAAAAATACTAAGTCGCAGTGTTGTGTGTGTTCAGAAAGGCATATTTGCAAACTAAGGTATTCTTGACAGATAACCTTATTTGTTAAGTACATCATTAGGGATTAGTTTGACTTTTAAAAATTTGATTTTGGCTAAAAGTGAATTTTAAGAAAGTAATTATGTTAGGAAACTGTTATCTTAAAAGTAAGATTGCAATAAGGGTTGGTATAAATTTTCAACCTAATTGCTCATAATTGATTTTGGAGTTAAAATGCTGTTTGAAAATTGATTAAAACCAAAAGAGTTGAAAATTGATTAAAACTGCAATCCTTATTGAAAAACATATGTTTGAGTCATCCCAATGTATGTAAAAAAAGAAGTTCAAACTCATGGATAGCAAACATGTATTTTGTTGATTATGAATGAAATACCTGATAGAGCAACTAGATCTGTAAGGGTTAATCCATGTGAAGCAAACATTTGGTTCAGTTGTTCTAGTTTGAAATCAGGATGAGGTAGATGGTGTCTAACACTGGCTTTTGTTGAGACTCTCCCATCTAGCCTTCCCAGCTCTACTGCATAAGATGGTCCTCCTGCCTGAAACCAAGTGAATGTTGTGTACAAGGAATAAACTGCCAAATATCATTTCCCACATAACCAAAAAACAATTATAAAGACAAATCAAAAGAAATATGATACTTTTATGCAGTGATTCTAATATGATACTTCTCTAATTCAATCGCAAAAGTAACAATAAATCTCCTCTTCATCTCTCTCTCTTCCTTTAGATGAGAATAGAAACTATGTAATCAACTCTTCTTAATATGTCTCTGGTGACTCTTATATGTCCAAACCTCCTTAATAATTTTCTGCCATCTTTTTGGTAATTGATGCTAACTCATAGTACTGTCTCTATTTCTTGTGCTGTTAGTTATTGTATAGACAACTGCTATACTAGGATTGAACTTACTTTACAAATGACACAATTTATGAATTTTAATTACAAGTTGTATTGCAAAAGCTATTGCTTATTCTTACCAATGCTACGACATCCCTAGTTGCCATTGCCAATATGTCAGCACATGAAACCTTATTCTGGCAGCCAGGTACACTGTCAACTGCAGCCTTAGCTTTGATCACAGTGTCAAACCCATCACCAGCTAGTGAAAGATTTATAGGATTATCCTTCTCTGATGTGTGGTTTGTTGAAGCTAGCATCACAGAAGCATCACACCCCTGTCCAACATGCACAAAATAACATTAAGTTTTAGTATCAAATATTGCCAAAATGGTGCATGCAAAGGAAAGAAGAGAGAGAGAATGAGTTAAAATAGTGCTGACCCTAACAAAACAATCATGGAAGATCAGCCTAAGTGTAGCAGGAGCTGTCACAGGTGTCTGCTGAAGTTTCATCTCAACTGCTCTGCGAACAATCGATTCAACATTTGGACATGTGTTTCTGTAGTAGTCAACTCGAAGTTGAGCATGACAACCGGCTATTAACAGAAGAAGAAACACTTTAGCATGCAAAATGAGGCTTTGGGAACTCATTTTTCTAGTGTTTAGAATACTACATTTGGTTTAGTGCTTGCATCCTTAAATAGTCAAAGGAGAAACAACCCTCTCTCTCCCTCTCTCTTCTTAGAAGAATCAAATGTGTTAAATTTGAAAGAAACAGCACAAGAGGTGCACACCAAGAAGAAATACTTTTGGAAAAGTGTTGAGTACTTTTAGAATATCTGAGTAAGCACTCACTGTAATGCTCAGATTATAATGTGTTGAAGAGGTTGCATGTAGGAGTGGTGAAACAACTTGTTTATTAAAAGTGTACCTAGTTTATAACAAAAAGTTAGCTGGTCCCTCACATATTCATGTTTTTCTATATTTTACTCATGAAGTTGGATTCCTGCAAGAAGTGAGATGGTGGCTCTATACACACAAATATCAAATGTTGCAATTTGGCCAATGATTTACGTAAGTGCTTTTATATTGTTCTTTTCTCATGTATAGAGCATATGATATCCACTTTGGTTATTTACTTTATTTGGGTATTTGCAGCACCAAGTCCTATCAATTCCTCCATACCAAGCCAACTCAAAATGAACTCTACTTAGACATGTGTTCCCCACCATATTCTGCTTCTTTTTCTTTTGGTTACACCATCCTTCTTATTCTACTTACCACTTCTCTACCTACTCACACACAACAAAACTCAAAGCTTTTGCTCCTTCAATCTTTCTATTTTGGATTCTGATCTAACTTCAGAAAATTGGTTGCTTAGCATAGCACCATAAGAATCAGTATTTTTTGTATCAGTAAAAAAGAAATATTAGGGATGTTTCTACCTTGTACAAAACAAAAAAGACATGGAAATGGAAATAAACATGAGTACATTAACACCAAACTCGACATAATATCTAACATAATCTGTCCCAACACATTATTACATCTTACAAAACATAATATGTTGCTAAGATATTACAGATTACAACATTTTAGAAGAGTGTCAGACAATGATGACTCTTAGCAGCACAGAATTTGGCTAAGGAGATAGTGCAGCTCCTTGGATTCCTTTCTCATGGCATGGCAATAAATCAATAAATAATTTGGTTAGACAAAATGTTATTTCAAGTAGATTTGGTAACAAATTTAACAATTTAATACCTTTTTCTTCTATCGATGACTATATGTATATGGAAATTTTTTAATAGTACATTTGGTAATTCTGAAAACGCGTATATTATGAAACTCGTTGAATTCAGCAATGACATGTAAACCAAGTTCAATCAAATGAAGATTGAGAGGTCAATGAAAAAGAAAAGAAAAGAAGAAAAAATTGACTGAAAAGTGATTTTCTTGTTTAAATTTAGAGAAACTAAGTGAAAAGTAAGAGGAAAGATTTTAAAAATAATTTAATATAAAAATAATCTTTTAAAAATATAAATTAAAATAAAAATAAAATTTTAATATAAAAACTAAATTTTAAAATAATATATTAGAATAAATTATTTTATTTAAATTAATTTATTTATTTATAAAATATAATTATTAAAAAAATTAATCATGTTACAAAAATTAATCGATTAACATATCTGTATATAATCGATTAAAAACTTATAGATAACCTATTATATAATTTCATTCTTTATAATTAAAAAAAAAAACTTAAAACTGTTATAATTTTTTAATTGTCGTAATTTTTCTTTTTGTTTTCTGCACTTTCTTTTTATTTCTTATTAAACCGTATATATACGCATTTCGGTTTGCTGAAACAAACAAAAATAAAGTTGTATAGAATTGCATTGAATAAAGTTATGTTAAACTTAAATTCCTTTTAACCTGAGTTAACTTACACTTAGATTATTTTTTACCATGGTATTAGAATATATATATATATATATATAAATAAATAAATAAGTGAAAGATAAATTTCATTTTATAGATTAATTTTGTGGCTTCAATTAGTTGGAAAAAAACATTTTAATAAGTATAATAATAATTTACAATGTGAAACAATTTTACATTCAAAAGATTTACAAAATTAAACTCTAACTCTAAATACATAATGGTAAATTTAACAAAGGGTTGCTCATGCATGCCACCAGCACAGGTAGCACTTTTTCTTTTATTTTTTTAATAAATTTCTAAAGATAATTAAAATATATGTTTTTGTCTGGACTTACAGATTCCAAAGGTTTAAAGACTGAATTATATAAGTATTTTGAGGTGTTTCCACTTTCCACTCTAAAGAATTTTATAAGGAAAGTGGATAACTTAAAAAGAATAACGATGGATCATACTTTGTTTTATTATATATACAATAGAAATTAATTCAAGTTATACAAAATGTATTTGAAAACATTTAAACTAGTAGGATATTTAATATAACTTGTAAGCTTGTTAGGTTACATAGATTAGTAACAATAAGAGTAATTAAGCATATGATAAAGTAATATTCAACTGCAAGGAGAATATTACATAATCCTATAAGATTTGTATTAAAAAAGTTAAATTTTGAAGCAAAATACATTGTTTAATTTGACATTTATTATTTTTATTACATTTTTTTTAATTAACTTGAGTTTTAAAGTATTTTTGTTCTAATAGCTCACGAATTACATATAATATTGGAAAAGGAAATAAAAAAAAATACTGAAAAACTAAAGAATGCAAGTACTACACTTTATAAAAATAGAATAGAAAATTTTGTAACTATTTTATTAAGATAATAATTAATATCTTGTTATAAAATATTATCTAGATAGAGATAAAAAGGAGGAAGAGAGTACTGAGAGTGATTTTTTCATCCATTATCACTAAGATCTTATTTATAAGAATAAAATGCAACAAATATTTAATCATAAAGAATAATAAATATGGCCAATATAGATGTAGAAAATTAACATAATGTATAATAGTTCTTTTTAAATATCTAATATTTGGAGAGTTATACATTGTTAAAATATTAATGGGAAAAAATCTAGGGGATGAAAAATCTAGTTAAAGAAAAAATTACATATTTTTTAATAGATGTGCATAACATATTTATTTATCATTCTTATCATCATTGCACGATAAATTTCTTGAATTAATTACTGAAACAATTTGATAAAGATCAATCATATGAACAAACCTTTTGAATTTCTATATTGTCATTCTTTTAAAGATTGAGAGTGAAAAATAATTTTGGACGAATATCTTTTGTTTTATCTTCTTTTGAGTGAGAAATGCATGCAATATTGTTTTTATATATGTTTGTTGATGTAATTTTTGTATCCCTTCTATAGACAAGAAAAAACATTCCTGATTTACCTCATGTATTGCTAAAATTTATGCATGATTTGTCGATGTAGTTATGATTTGTTTCAAAAATCAACCTGAAATCACAATGTCACCCATTGTGAACAAATATCATATTTATGATTGACCATTATGATATGACAAATAACTTGTATTTACATAACCCACTCTAAGAGGTTTTAACATCCTTTACTGATGGTTATGAAGTCATTGTTACTCGAGCCATCATTGAAAATCTAAAATTTTCAACGAAGACTTTAGACTTTTGTCAAATGTGGCACATGCAAGGACAATTGTATTTTATCTGTACAATAATGATTCTTAATGCATATGAAAACAATAATTACAATAATCATCATGAAAATAAACACATGATGATGATTTTCATCCTAACCATTGTTAATTATGCTTCTTATTAATACTAGTTATATTTAATGATATTTACGTCAATTAAATCAACATACATAACCAAAATTCATTAATAACCCATAATTTAAAAAATATGGATTCTATAAGAATTACAATCATGCCATAAAATTGACTTAATCATAATAGAAGATATATTATAACTAAACATTCTCTAATATTATAAAAGATACAAAAGAATATTGTAAATAAGTATTACAATTATCAACTATCTATAACAAAAAAAAGCACATTATTGAAAAAAATTAATAAACTATGAAATCAAAAATCTAATATAATATGTAATTATCCTAATATGTTGCAAAAATTAATAAAATATGTGAAATAAAAAATCTAATCTAATATGTAATTACTCTAATATGTTGCAAAAATTAATAAAATATAACTCACCATCTTGATTTAATGTAGTCAAAGACTTTAGATATAATATGTAGTCAATTATGTATCGATGAAATACTATAAAATATAATAATTTCATATTAGTCCATAAACTAAAAATAGTTAATTTAATAATGAATTGTTGAAACATTATGAATTATCTCGTCTCAACCTTCTTCTATTCTAACTTGCATAATGGTGATCATTCATTATATATAGTAATTGCACTAGCATCCTCCACTTTGGTTAAACTATAGTTCAATATGAACATAATTAACACATTTAATTGACATTAAAAAGTGAAAAATGTGTATGTATTGTAATTAAATATCTTAAGTTAGGGTTTAGGGTTTAGGGTTTAACTTCTTTGAGCTTGCACTTATTCTACCTTTGAAAATGTTATAATTGGAGTATGCATTAGTTTAGGGTTTAGAATAGAACTATATAAACTTAATTAATATAATAGGTGTAACAAATGGATTTTCATTACAAATCTATTATTTGTTTAAAGTATGCATGAGAATTATTGTGAATTGAGTAAAATCACACAGTAGTGTGATCATGCAAGAATATAACTAATAGATGCCAGTGGCACTTGTTGAACATAAGGCTTTGATGACCCCAAATTTGTGAAGATGTTTGGATGTTGTGTTGCTGTTGGTTGGGTTCAGTTTTTAGTGTTTAGATTTTGTGTTATATCACTCTTGAAAAACTTAGCTTAGCTAGAAGAATCTTGTTTGGATAAGAAAATAAGTTTTTCAAAGCTAAATGATAAACAACCGATTGATTTCACAGTTTAATCGGTTATTTGACACATAGCATGTTTAAGAGTTTTTTTTTAACTAACTTTGACTTGGTTGACCAACAGACTTACCCTTCAACCGGTTATTTCGAGTTTTCAACCGGTTGATTATTGTATCTTAACAGCTTTTCAAAAGTCAGTTTAAACTGATCTGTTGACTTTTCAAACTGTTTTTGGCTTGTGATTACTTGACTATAACGGTCATATCTAAGAGCTATAAAATGCGTTATCCCCATCATTTTAAGATAATGATTGAGAAAGATTTAAAATCTAATTTGAGAGACAGTTTTAAAAGAGTTTTTTCAAGATTGCTTAGAGGCTTTGCAAGTGTTCAATAAGTGATTCTAGGAGCCCTGTGATTTCCTGAAGTCAAGTGTAATATGCTCTTACTTAGTTTCTTGTATTTGAATTCTGAAATTGTAAAATTGTTGTAAAGTTAGTGTGATTCTGGCTTGATGTGTGTGTTGTGTGCAAGGAGGGTGAGTAGGCTTTGTGGGATTCAAAGTCACCTTCTTGTGTGTGGTGTTTGTGTAATCTGTGATTGGTTGCATTGTGAAATACTCAGTTGTTTTACTGAGGACTGGATGTAGCTCTGGGATTGAGTGAACCAGTATAAACCTTGTGTGAAATCTCTCTATCTCTATCTCTTTAATAAATGTTTGATATTTGCTCTGCCGTCATAGACAACCGGTTATCTCTGTATTTCAACCGGTTGATATTCTTGCTTTGCAAACTATTATACTTGTTTTTATCTTTGTGCTAAAATAACCGGTTATATCAAAATATTAATCGATTGTTTTTCTGTCATCTGTTTTATTTGTTCTTTTATGTTGGCTGTTCTGATCTTTCTTTTTGTAATTCATTAAAGGTTCATTCTTAATCAATCCTTTGCGAAGATCTTTCCTAAAAAATTCACCCCCCTCCCCCTTCTTGTTCAACCCTATAATTCTAACAATTGGTATCAAGATCAAGGTTCTTGAAAGTTATTCAAGTTTTGATCCTAAATCTTTTTAAATGGCTGAAAAGTTTTCTTTTATGGAAGGTACGTGTTTAAACAAGCCACCTTTGTTCTGTGGTATGAATTATGAACTGTGGTGCATAAGAATGAAATTCTTTGTTAATTCTATAGATAAGAAAATCTGGAATGTGATTACAAATAGCTATCTCATGCCTATATATGAAATTGTTTCTTTTGAAAGAGAACATCTTGATTGTGTAGCCATGAACATCATTGTATCTGCACTTGATTTTAATGAATTGCTCAAGGTTTCAAAATGCAGTTCTATCAAAGAAATGTGGAATATCCTTGAAGAGTATCACAAGAATCCAAGGAGTGTCTTGATGGACAAAGGAGAATCTACTGCTGAATCTTTCTCTTCAGAATCCAGAAAGGAGGATTGTCTTATGCCAAAAGGAGAATCAGAATCAAGTCAAGTAAGTACAACCTCTTCTAATAAGTGTGAAAGTTATTTCCAATTGCTTGATGCTTTCCATGAAGTTCACGAAGAAGCTAAGAGGTTAAATTTTTCAAATAACCGATTGAAATTTGAAAACAACAAGTTGAAAATGAAAATCATAGCTTTGGAAAATGATTTGAGTAATACAAATGTTGATTTCGAAAATCTTGAACTGATTTATAAAAATTCTTCCTACAATTGTGATTCAAGTTGCTGTAAAAATTGTAAAACCCTTCAAGAAAAAGTTATATACCTTGTGCAAACTATTGATATTATTTTTAAAGGGAAATCAAATTTTGAGAATGTTTTAGCTTCTCAACAGTGTGACTTTGGGAAGTCAGGTTTGAGTTTTAACCCACAAATCAAAAACTTTACCTTTTCATAATCTTTTTCAAACCTCACGAAAAATCAATCGGTTAAAAGTACGAAACAACCGATTGTTTGTTTCTACTGCATGAAAAAAGGGACATTCTGTTAGAAGTTTCTATTCCCAAAGGTATTTTAAAATGGGTGCCTAAGACTTTGAAGGTTCCTAAGGTTGCTACTAACATCATTGGACCCAAATTCATAAGGGGACCAAATCTTGCTTCTTAATCTTTTCTTGTATGTATCCTTGGCAGCCAAAATTTACTTTTGTGCTTAAAGAATGACTGCTAAAAGGAAAAGCAACAAGAGACTACGTATTCATAATGAACAATATGTTGAAACTGGTTTTCATGGGTGCAGGTTCTTGTCTTAGAACTGCTGTTATGAATTTTAGAACTGTCTGTCATAATTTGTACAAGTGTTCTTAAAAAGAATAGTTCTTATCTCTCTTTCTTTCTTAAACAATCAATCACAAGTTCAATTTTGTGTTTCTATAATGTGTTACTGATTTGTATATGCCAAATATTATTCAAATGATGTGTATCTTAATCTATATATGTATTTTTCGGACTTTGGTGAAGGATTTGGATTCCACTTATTCAAAATCCCTGTCACAGAAAATCAACCGGTTGATTATGTGAAACAACCGATTGTTTTAGTCCTGACAGTACTGCTGTGCTTTTTGGTTTGATTCTCTATGATTTGTTTTGATTCTCTAATCTGACCTAGTATTGCTTATAGTCAATAATGCATTTATTACAATGTTGAACATCGTTTCTCTGTGCAGTTACAACCTTTTAAAGAATATATTCTTCCTTGTATTGGAAATCAAAATTCTTTAATGCTTGGTCAAGGGTTGCATGTGTTTTCTGTACCTTCTGGTTGGGTCTGACGAAAACAACTTTATGGTCATTGAATTGATTCTTTTATGTTTGAATTTACCTCACTAAATGCCAAAATTATTGACTGATATTTCAAAATATTTGGTTACAAATTCAAAACAACTGGTTGTTCTTTCTCACAACAAAAACAACCAATTGTTATTCCTATTTTCTCTGCACTAACCTGTTTTGCAGATTGCTCTCAAGCCATGGAATCAACTCCTCCCTCCTCAAAGAGAATGAAGACTACAACAGTGAAAAGGAGTGGAAAACTGGAGAGTTGGTTCTCAAGTGATCCAGATTTGATGAACAAATACCTACATGAAACAAGTAGGAAAGTAATCAATACACCAAAAGTTGTCTTCTTCAATTGGCTGAAGGAACAAAAAATAATGGAAGTGAGGAGATTGTTAAAGGAACAACTGCTTAAACGCTTTCTGGAGCTATATGGAAACATCTATCCAGATATGGTAAGGGTTTTCTACACCAATCTACAATTCAATGGTGATATTCTTGTGTCTCATGTGAAGGGAGTAGATTTGGAAATCACAAATGAAGTCTGGACAGCCGTAACTGGCCTGAAGTTCTCTGGGCTTAAGATTAACAGAGGTAACATTGGAGTTGTTGATGAATTAAAACAAATGCAATTTTACAAAAACTGTCTCCAAAATCCACAAGCTAGAGTAACAAAGTTTGGTGTTGGAGGCTTAAAATTGAATGAAAGGTTGGTAGCTTTCATTGTCTCATGGATTCTAACTCCAAGGGGCAACAATCATTCAACATTATCAAAAGAAGACTTGGTTCTTATCTACTGCATTATGAACAAAATCAAGCTCAACTGGATCCACATTATTAAAGATCACATGCAGAAGGCAACAAGGTTATGTGATTTTCGTTATCCTTATGGCATTTTAATTACTAAATTTCTTTAGTATTTTGAAGTGGATTTAGAAGAAGAGTTGGCTGAAGTGGTGAAGTCTTCAAGTGAGGTAAACAATGGCTCTTTAAGCAAGATGGGGTACACCAAAATCAATGGATTTTGGGTGAGCAAAAGTGGAGATCCAGCTGCATCATCTAGTGGAATTCAAGCTGAAAATGAAGATGAAGATGCTGAGCAACCTACTGCTGCAGAAAATTCTGAACCAAGTGTTGATATTGGAGAGGAAAGGATTACTTCATTGACATCCTTTGAGAGGCTAGTAATCAACATAATGGATAATCTTGCTGAAAACCAGAACAATCTATGTGAGTTGTGTCAAAACAGGTTTCAACAATTTGATAAGAAATTCCAGGGTATGGATGCACGTTTCCTGAACCTGGATGAGCAAATTGAAGTTGTATAGAATCAGCTTTTTGAGCTACAGTATGGGAAAGAAGACTAAGGCTAGAGAATTTTCTTTTAAATGTTCTCTTTTATGCCCAACTTATCTTTTCTTTATCCTGTTTTTAATCCTTCCTTGTGTCTATTTGTGAAGACAAATAGGGGGAGAAATAACTGCTTTTAGGTTGTAATCTTCTATTATCTGCACACTTATTTTTCTTTAATCACTGCATTTGATTAAAGTTACTTTTGCTGCTGCACCTATGCTTTGGTTTTCACTCTGGTTTGATTGTGAAAACTGGTTAATGGTGCTCTATTTTTATGGAAACAAATACTCTATGCTTTTCTGCGTTTATTTGTGATTGCAGGTGGTGACAAAATTCTAAACAAACATCCCAAAGCAACCAGGGATTTGTCTTCAACAAATAGGGGGAGAATGTTGAACATAACGCTTTGATGACCCCAAATCTGTGAAGATGCTTGGATGTTGTGTTGTTGCTGGTTGGGTTCAGTTTTTAGTGTTTAGATTTTGTGTTATATCACTCTTGAAAAACTTAGCTTAGCTAGAGCAATCTTGTTTGAATAAGAAAATAAGTTTTTCAAAGCTAAGTGATAAACAACCGATTGATTTCACAGTTTAATCGGTTATTTGACACATAGCATGTTTAAGATTTTTTTTAACTAACTTTGACTTGGTTGACCAACAGACTTACCATTCAATCGGTTATTTCGAGTTTTCAACCGGTTGATTGTTGTATCTTAACTGCTTTTCAAAAATCAGTTTAAACTGTTTTTGTTGGCTTTTCAATCTGTTTTTGGCTCGTGATTACCTGACTATAACGATCATATTTAAGAGCTATAAAATGTATTCTCCCTCATCCTTTTAAGATAATGATTGAGAAAGATTTAAAATCTGATTTGAGAGAAAAAGTTTTAAAATAGTTTTTGCAAGATTACTTAGAGGCTTTGCAAGTGTTCAATAAGTGATTCTAGGAGCCCTGTGATTTCCTGAAGTCAGGTGTAATATGCTTTTACTTAGTTTCTTGTATTTGAATTATGATATTGTAAAATTATTGTAAAATCTTGTAAAGTCAGTGTGATTCTGGCTTGAGGTGTGTGTTGTGTGCAAGGAGGGTGAGTAGGCTTTGTGGGATTCAAAGTCACCTTCTTGTGTGTGGTGTTTGTGTAATATGTGATTGGTTGCATAGTGAAATACTGAGGACTGGATGTAGCTCTGGGATTGAGTGAACCAGTATAAACCTTGTGTGAAATCTCTCTATCTCTATCTCTTTAATAACTGTTTGATATTTGCTTTGTTGTCATAGACAACCAATTATCTCTGTATTTCAACCGGTTGATATTTTTGCTTTGCAAACTGTTATACTTGCTTTTATCTTTGCTAAAAACAACCGGTTAAATGATAATCATTGTGAAAACATATAACATGACTTTGGTATTATCAACCAGTTAAAAGCATATTTAACTGATAAAACAGAGAGAAGAATTCTTTTAAGAGTTAATGGAATAAGTTGAATCCTATTTTAATCGGTTAAAATCACTTAGAAATGTTATTATAATGATTTCAATTTATTGATTTGTGTTTCAATTGATTGAAATAGAGCGAAAATTATTTCTACTAAATGTTCCAAAATTTTAACAAGTTGAAATCACATTTCAATTGATTAAATGTTTGACTATGCAATTACACAAAGATATGAACATTTCAATTGATTAAAACAAGATTTTAGTTTATTGAAATTACTTGATATTCATTTAAGTCATTTTAAAATTGTGAAAAACAAGAAAAATACAAGAAGAGGGGATTTAATTATGTTTTGAAAAATTTTGTTGATTTTCAAAACTATTGTTTGATACTTTGTAGCTAGATGATAGGTTCAGTGTTCAACCAGATGAACCAATTCAAATTTCGTAGACATAGTTTTAAAACCTTCACCTCATTAAGTTAGTTGTATAAATAACATGTAATGTACAAAAAGAAATGAAAGATAGACTTTACACATTACTTTTATATTGCTTCATTTAATGGCATAAATTAAATACAATTCTTAACCAACCAACCAACTAAACCCTAAATAGACTACCGCAACAGTACAATAAAGTATTCTTTTAACTCCCAATCACTTTTCGTTGAACTTGTTCAAGTATTCTTTACAAAAGCTACTTTTATCTCAACCAAGTATTCTTTCACAAGCTACTTAAGGCTTAACCCCAGTATTCTTTTACTAAGCCACTCCTGAATCACGTAAGTATTTTTGTACAAGCTACTTCTAACTTAAGACAAATACAACGACTTTGTGATTAAAAGATCATGCTTCATGCTCTAGAGAGGGTATCATCTTTCGATGTCTACAAAGTTTAGGCTTTCTCTACTAGTTTGCTAGGATTAGCATAAACAATGTTCTTACAAAGCTTTTAGGGAATGGTGAAAATTCAGTAGAATTTCAGCATTTGTAAATAATACCTTTCTTTTTTTTTTCTCTTGGAAGCATGCACTTATATAAGTTCAAGGAAAGTAATCGTTGCATTCCCTTTTTTGGCCATTGAGTAGCTTTGAATTCTGATGACTATTTTGCAACAAGTGTATCGTGTCAGAAATAATAAATTTGTCCCTGAGGATGGATATCAAACTCATAAGAAACAATAGAATTCTCAAGTATAATATTCACTAAATAGGAAAAAAAAAATATGTAAAAGTTTGTTGGAAAAGTTGTTGTGTATGATGAATTTGCAAGAATTTAAATAAAGAAAAGTAAAAGATTTGTGTGATTCAATTGGGTGCCTTGGTGGGCAAGTTGGGGAAGGGTAAAAGGGGAAAAAGAAGGAGGGGCGGCTAAAGGGGGTTGACCATGGCCAAAACCGCCACTTGGCTAGGTCTTCTAGAAGGTAGGGCAACCTTCCTAAACCTAGATGCCTTGTCTTGAAAAAATGGGCTTGGTACAAGCCCATTTCACTAAGTACACTACCTTTTATGTTATGTGAACTTACTCTAGCCTATTTTGCTATTTTGACCCCTAAAGTGAGCCCAAATTATTTACAAACACATTTTTGTCTCTTAAGAAGACCAGAAGAAAGAATATTTGGTGTTCTGGTCTATGCCAGTTCTTCTTCTGGTGAGGTATGTCTACTCTTTGGTGGGGCCTTGACTTGATTGCTGAGATGACTGCTCACAGTGTGAATTGTCTTTTGAGCCCTTGGTCATCTACTTGGTTGCTTGAATTGTATCAAATAGTCAGATGTGCCTGGATGGAAATGGGGTAGCTTTGTTATGCAAATTAGTTACCTGTTTTTCACCGTAAGTGAAAGGACATAATGCAATCTGGATTATAGTAGATCGAGTAATGAAGAATGCACAATTTTTTACAGAGAAAATGAATGGAGTTTTTAAAAGATTGTGATTTTTAGTTGACGTACCATCTTGGAAAAGCAAATGTTGTTGTAGATGCTTTGAATAACAAGAAGATACAAGTGTCAACACTCATGATTACAGAGTGGAGTTGATAGAAAATTTTAGAAGTTTGAATTTGGAAGTTTTTATATCTTCAAATCACATTAGTTGTAATATGCTTGTTATAACTAATGAGTTTCTAAAAAAGTGAGAGTAAATCAGTTGGTGGATTCAAATTTAAATAATATCTTAAGCCATCAGATACTGATAACGCTAATGATTGCTCTATGGGAGGTGATTGTATCTTAAGGTTTAAAAATAAAGTGTGTGTAAGCAGATGATCAATTAATCTAGATGATTTTATTTGAGGGATATAAAATCAAGTTTAGTTTACATATAGGTATGACCAAGCTGTATCAAGATCTTATAAAGTCTTATTGGTGGCCTGATATGAAGAAAGATATAACCAGGTTTGTAGTTGTCTATTTAATTTGTCAAAAATCCAGAATTGAACATCAATGACTTAGAGGTATGTTAACCTAGTTAAACATCCCAATGCAAAAGTGGGATAATATTTCCATGGATTTTGTCGCCCACTTGCCATATATAGTGAAGAAACACGACTAAGTGTGAGTAATAATGGATATACTAACGAATACTGCACATTTTCTACCTATAGAAATTCTATGGAGAAGTTAGCCTAAATTTATATAAATGTGGTAGTCAGATTACATGGTGTAACCTCCCATATAGTATCAAACATGATTCACTCACTTCACTTCTATTTTTGGCAAACGCTTCAAGAAGCTTTAGGGACCAAACTCCAACTCAATTTAACTTATCATCTTCAAACTGAGAGATAATCAAAGATAACTATCCAATCCTTATAAGATTTGCTTAGAACTTATATGTTGGATTATTTGGACAATTAGGATAAAAATTTATCTTTAGTAGAATTTACCTATAATAACAATTATCAAGTAAGTAATATGGATGACTCCTTATAAAGTGTTGTATGAAAGAAAATGTAAAAACATCTTTATGTTATCTTTATGTTGGTTTCAGGTTGGTGAAAGTGGATTAATAAGAAAATGTGTCTTTTTGAAGTTTATCAAATTAAAATTTTAAATTCTCAAATAAAACAACTACGAGGTTACTCAGTCAAAATTTCTTGAGATCTTATTTTAGTATTTTTAGTTTAGTGATATAAGATAAGATAAAAAAAATTATATCTTAGTGGTTTTTTAAAATACTTTATATCATTAAATACTTTAATTCTTAAAAAGATTATTATATTTTTTTTAAAAAGAAAACAGTATTATAATTAAATGACCTTAATTAATCACAAATCAAATCTTATATTTTAATTCGAATTCTCAGTCCCACACACTATGTCAGACCTATTTTATTTCTCTCTCCAAATCAGCAAAGTAAATCCTATAAATCACCAAATAAAATAAATATCTCCCTCAAAATAAAATCCTGTCTCAAAACATAACAAACAAAGAAACAAATTTCTAAAGATCACAAAAGAAACAAATAAAATATAAACAAACTAGGAAAAAAAATAGAGATTGAGAAAAGGAGACAGAGAGAAAAGAAAGTGAAAATAAATAAATAAATAAATAAAACAAACAAAAAGAAAAGAAGAAGAGAAACACTGTTACCGGAGATCGAGCTTCAACACAGAGAGCAAAGTTGAATATATAAATCATAAAAAAAAAGAAAAAGGAAAAAAAAAGAGCCATGGCCATAATCAAGTTTCCAAAGATTCAAAAGTAGCAACTATGGTTCCAGATTTCAATGCAAATTCGCGAACTTTGTTGAGGTCAGAGCTTAATCAATGCGTAAAACCCTTTGTGTTTTTCTTCAATAAACCTCCAACCCTTAACTTTTTCCACTTCTTTTTCTTCTTTTATTTGTTATGTCAAAATTTTGACCCATTTTGTTACGTATTACTTTATTAATATTACTGTTTTTTTGTTTTTATTTCTCTAATTTTGTTTAATTCAGTGATCTCTGCGGGACTCAAAGTTCGTGCAGTGTTGGGAATTTCGGGAAGCAATGAGGGTTTTTTAGATTGGTGTAAGTGGTGTGGTAAGGTTCTCTTTGTGGTGGTTCACACTTAGGGTTTTGATTTGTCATTCAATTTGTTGAATTGAATTTGGTTTAGTGTGTTTTGTTCTAGTTTGATCTCTAGGGTTCTGGGTGATGGGGAGTTGAGATTTGACTATGTGTGCATTGTGTGATTTTGTGGTGAGTGAAATTTGGGCTAAAGGTAACGGTATTTGGGTTCGAGGTTGTTTCTTTCTGCGGGGGGCTTAATGTTGTTAGGATGGTTTGTGCTGAGTCTGGTTGTTGTGATTGGCAGAGGTTGTGATAGTTGATTTGGGGTTGAATAATATGGGGGAGGGGAGGGTTTGGGTTCTTTGGAAGAAGAAGTAGCTGTTGTGATTATTGAGGCTGCGCATGTGTGGGTGGGTTGTATTTTGATTTGTTGGGTAGTGTATGATTCTATTGATTGAGAAATGCAACCCCAACTCAGTTCAAGAATCAATTTGGTCGAATTAAAGGCGCAGATTTTGAAGAGGATTGGGGCGGAGAAGTCGAAGCAGTACTTTTATTACTTGAACAGGTTTCTGAGTCAGAAGCTGAGCAAGACTGAATTTGATAGGTCATGTTATCGGGTACTTGGCAGGGAGAATCTTCCGTTACACAATCATTTCATAAAGTCAATTCTGAAAAATGCCTGCCAAGCCAAAACCCCACCCCGAGTCCAGCATCTGACAGGTCCTCCAAAATCTGGAACACTTGTCAATCATGCATCTGGTCGAGAGGATGGACACGAACTTAGTGTTGTTAACATCCAAAATCAGAACGTTTCCATTTGGTCCAATGGGGTTGTGCCGGTTTCGCCACGCAAGTTAAGGTCTGGAGTGCGAAAGCTTAAAGATAGACTGAGCCCTCTTGGACCAAATGGAAAAGTTGATTCTGTTGCTCATCAATCCACAGCTACAGAAGACAGCAGTAGTAAGGTTGATATGGAGAATGGAATTCTTACTCCATGCAATTATCAAGGACCTACACAACATCTTCAGGTAGTTGATGAGCTACCTGAGAATGGTATGGGGGATTCTCTTCAGAGACCTGCTGAGAAATCAAGTATACATGGCAAAGGACCAACCGATGTATCAATTATTGAAGATGGGGAAGACGTAGAGCGGTTAAGTTGCCTCAATTTTTCTAGAAGTCCCTTGTTAGCACCACTTGGGATTCCCTACTGCACCAGAAGTGTTGGTGGGGCTCACAAAGCGTTGCCAGTGAATGGCACTAGTAATTTTGTTAGTTGTTGTGACAGTGGTAGATTATCTAATACAGATACATTGAGAAGGCGCATGGAGCAGATTGCCGCAGTACAGGGCCTTGGAGGTGTTTCTATGGAATGTGCAAATACATTGAATAATATGTTAGATGTGTACTTGAAAAGGTTGATCAGATCTTGTGTTAATTTAGTAGGAGCTAGGTCTGCAAATGAACAGAGGAAGCTTCCTGTCTCGAAACAGCCGATTCAGGGGAAGGTCATTAATGGTGTCTGGCCAAATAATCATTTACATGTGCAGAGTGCCGGTGGTGGGCTGGCAGAACCTGAGGCTGGACAAGGACCACCACACTTGGTATCTTTGCATGATTTTAAAGTTGCTATGGAGCTAAATCCACAGCTACTTGGAGAAGATTGGCCAGTACAATTAGAGAAAATTTCTATGCGATCATTTGAGGAATGACATCTTTTGAAATTGTTTTAAGCAAAGGTTGGCCTTGCTTCTTCTGGTTCTGATGGCTCAGTCATGGCTGGTGATCATTGACTCACTAGCTCTGTTCCTATTGCAAGGATGAACCAGATGAAAGCCCCCACAAATCAAATGGAGAACTCTTCCAGGATCAAATAATGATTTTGAGCTCCAAATCATCTTATCTCTGCTATTGTGCAGTGCTAGGATGGTTCAGAGATTCATTTATCCGCAACCAAGGGTAACATCAAATGAAGCCCAGGATTGGTTGCACTGTTGTATGAATAGCATTGGTGTTGGCTGTGTCATTGGTAGAGATCTCAAGGCTTTTGCTAGCTTTGCAGCCAATGACAAAGAAGACTCAGAAAGTTTTGCAGGGACACTTTTGCGTAGCTTGGATCAAGGAACTAAGACATGTATAAGAACCGAACGGTTGCTCTGTATGTATTTTTAGAATATGAGGATTGATTGAAATTCAATATTAATAACAAATGAATTAAAATTTCCTTTGATCATTTCAGTTTTACGCATGAACACCATGACTCCAAATTTCACCATTACCTGCAGTAATTTTTGTTTTCAATTTTATTCATCATGTGGATCTATAGCTCATATCTCCTAGAGTTTAGTTTTAATTAGTTTTGTTAACAATAAATGAATTTCTAATCGTATGTTAGACTTTCAAATTTGACATCCATTTAATATCTTCAGAGTCTTGTATATGAATTATATTGAGATATTTTATCTCTTTGAGATTTGAGTAGTTTTATGACTTATGCTATATGTTATCTGGAATTATTTTACTAGTTCAGAATTAAAAGCCTAAAGGGCATTCAAATTTAATGAACAACTTGGGGGAACCTTGGATGCCTATATATATGTGTTTGTATTCAATTCTCTGAGCTCAGTGGAAAATTCTGTACTCACATGTCCCCCCTGCAATGTGCTAACTATCATATAACTGAAGATATTTAAACAGTGTACCAGAGAACATGGTGATTGCATAATTAGTAAGTTACTTGTTAAAAGTCAGACAGATCGATACAGGTTACCCACCAATGGCTTGTTGTGTATGCTGCTCATGGATGTACTGGGGGTACAGGAAGATTGATAATATTTTGATTCTCTACCATTTTCTTATGTTAATTATGCGAATAAATGATCTGGTAACCAATCATCAGGTTCTTTGAGACAAATGCCTATGTTATGTTTTTATTTTTAAACCATGATTCTCGTTTGTCCTTGGTTTTCTACAGTGATTTCAGCAAGCAACTCTCAAAACCGCAGAGAGAATTAAGTTGTAATATATGTTCAGATTTACAGGTTGGTGGAAATGAAAAGATCAACATGTTTGAGAAGTAGGATGCAAAAGCCATTGGATTTAACATGTTTTGATGTGAATATTGAAGTGGATTCAGCACTGAATCGATTAGATATGTTTATCTGTGACTGAAAAAGTTCTTGACACATTGCCTTTGACAGCATTATGCGCTTCCAGTAAGATCACACATATTTGGTTTATTTTCATGCTACTTTGTTTTTATTTTCAACATTATTCTAGCAAAATTTTGGAAGAAGAAAGTAGAATGATCTCAGGTGGCTCTCTTTTGTAACTATGTAGACTAAATGAAATTAAAAAATGAACCAAAGGCAACATTTGGTTCATATGGCACTCTGTAATTTCTTGTTGTAACTTTCTAAAGTCATCTGAGTACCTTTTGTGCTTTCTATTATCGTGCCATTCTTCTTCAAGAATATCAATGTTTTGGAGGTTCTTACAAGTAGCAGGGGAAGCTTTGAAGGCAAATTCATGGTGTGGTAGATGGCATTACATTCATAGAGAGCAAAAGACCTGGGAAATTTTGCATATTTTCTCTCAACATTTTTTTTTTCTCTTTTACTTAAAGAATCTTGTTAGTTACCAATTCTGATTCGAAGAGTCAAAATACATGAGGTTGCAGGGATAAGTTTGAAAAACCATTAAAACAAAGTTGAGACTGAAATCGATTTAACTTAAAAGGAATTCAATAATTTTATAGTAAAATAGATTAATAGCAGATTGTTGGCTATAGTCAATTATAATCAAAATGGCTATTCTAGCATTTCTGGGCTGTCAATTCTTTTTAAAAAAAATAATATTTAAAAAAAAACATTAAAATATATAATGCTGTCATTTCTGTATCAATTTATTATTTCTAAAAGTTAAAATAATTCCATTAATGTGCTTTAATTATTTTCTATTTAAATTTATTAACATATTGGTTGGATGTAGGATTGAACTTAAGAATTTAACCTTGAAATAAGATTGGAGTTGACGAACCGTTTTGAAACTTCCACTTCAACTTAGTTAATTTTAAAATCATTTTAAGTTAAAAATACACACTCCATTAATAAAACCACACAAGTTTTAATGAAATGTTTCATAAATAGATGTTAGGACAACTTAATACATGAAATGTATTTTATGATTTATATTCTTTATCCTATGAAAAATGAAGTCAAAAGAATATAAAAGAGCCATTCTCTTATTTATATTTTTATCACATAAATACAACAACAAATTTCATATGCATATTAAATTTATAATAATATATTATGGGAATATCTCGATCTTGTTTATATATTTTATATTCATATTTTGTTCTTTAATTATACTTTTAAGTTACAGCATTTCTAATCTCGTTACTATTCTTTTGTTACTTATGAAACAATAAGAAAAAAAAAGTAGAAATAAATTTGTAACCTATATTATTTCTCTAATCTAATAATATTTCATTCAAATTATAAATTACACACATCAAATAATAATATATATTATTATTTAAGAACTCACAATAAGATACGAAATTGCCTATGTAAATCATGCCTGAATTTTAACTATATTTTCAATTTGCATGTTAATTGCTATACATCTATATTAGAAGTAGTTTGTTTTATTCTCTTATTAGTAATTTGTTTGACATCACTAAAAGACAAATTAACACCACTAAAAGAAAAATTATTTATTTATTTTTTAATATAAAATCATAATATATATTATTAAAGTTGGTTGTTAGATGAGAGCATTATTTTTAAGAGTATAAAAGTAATTTTTTTGAATTATTTGTTGCTTGTATAGTACCTAATATATCCAACCATCGTGTATCTTGGTATGCATGCTTATTTATACATCTTCAATCCTTTTTCAGACTTTCAATTTATTTTGAAATCAACATGAACAACCAAAATCAACATATGAAGAAGTTTCAAATTCCAATCCAGTGGCTTAGCTTATTAGTGTAGGGATGAAGATATTGGCTATGAAAATATGATGAATAGGAAGAGATGAGGAAATCTGTAACTGTATTTTTGTACAAAATGAAAAGTAAAAGGAAGAATGCAATCAATGAGGTGAAGATGAATTATTAGACAGTGCTGCAGATAATTTACAAATAGGGCACCAGTTCTTCAGCCCCATCCACTCCTCTATGCAAACCACATGAAACCTATGCTTGCATGGCAGGTCCCCAAGTTCATCACCAATAACATATTCCTCCTGCATATTAAGCAAATGCATCCAAATCAGTAAAATAAAAGAGTTTAATCTCTATACATTGTTAGTGTAATTTTGCTAGAGCTGAAAATTGCACCAAACATCTACATGTTCCTCTTATGAGAAAAGGAAACAAAATTCTAAATGCTTATACTCTCTCCTAGAAAGGAATTAAATATCAAATAAAATTTGTCAAGTTGCATCCTAGTAAACACAAGGAGATGCATTTAGAGCATGATGATGGGCCATTTTCCATGTGAGCATCATCCTAGCAAAAGTTGAGATACATATTATAAAAATACCTGGCAAATGCAGCATTTGATGTCATCCTTATCCTCATTACAGTTCTCGTCTGTATCATGTGTAGGTGGAGACTGATATATACTTCTTTTAAGAGATTCTGCAAGTGCTTCCTCCGATAGAGCTGTGCTCACAGTTCCCATCCTCTCTTCTAGAGCTAAGAGTTCCTGTCATCAATGAGAAACTTCTGGAGCTAAGAATTGATAATTGATAAACTAGAAAAAATAAAACTTAATGACTTTTAATCCCAAGGGTGCTACATCCTTAAGGATAACACTCTCTTCTTAAAGCCACCTCCCTCGACACAGTTACATTTCCAACCTTTCCCCTTAACATTCTACCTATAAACATCAATTAGACCAAGGTTTTAAGCACCAATTTTACTTTTAGGAACATGCATTATTCTTGAGAAATTTTTATCCAAAACTGTTATGCCATACAGCCAACAAAGCACAAGCCATTCTACATTTGATGCAACAAAAGGAAATAAGAAACTGATTTGAGCCCCGTGACATTAAAATACCTCATAGGACATGTCATCAATATCCAACCGCATGTCTCTGTGGTGGTCATAAAAGTTTAATCCATTATCGAACAAGTTGGTCCCAAACGAAAGAATTTGCTGCAAGGACACAAGTGAAAGTTGTTGGATAACTGGGCAGCTAAGTTGAGTTAACTTTTAGTCAAAAATTACCTCATGGGTTAGCTCTCGACCTTGTTGAATCCTCTCAAGGGCCAATAATATCTACATAATTTAAAATATAGTACTTTATTTTTGAGTTCTCTGATCATGGAATATTAAAATATGTGCTCACATGTTCAAACCAAAAAATTACCCCATCAATACTGTCCATATTGTAATGTCGATAGCCGTCCCCATCATTTATTAGAGAATGAATGATGTCATCTTCAGGAGACAGAGGCGTGACACAAGGTAACTGCTCACTGCTATTGCTTGGTCTACCACTAGAGCTTGAGCATGTTAAAGGAGTCTCCATAGAAATATGACACGAAATGCCATGAGGATTAACATCACCAGAATGAGGGAACTCTCTGGTTGCCAAAGGATTTTCATTTCCTTGGCTATAAAACCTTCCCCTGGCATGACCACTAGCTGATCTTTGAGTTCTTACTGGTGTCATACTGGTATTCCGGTGAGAGGGCGTATTTCTTGTTCTTCCTGAATCAGATATAGATATGCCATTTCTGGAGCCAGAATTCCGTCCTTCCAGTGAAGACCCAGTGATATTCTTCCCTCTGACAGTGGAACTACTTTCCCCTTCACAGTTTCTCTTTTTTATTGTATCCTTCCTTCTATTAAGACTTGAATCTGATGATGAACAACCAGGTTGGGTGCTATCAGATATAGTGTTGCATCTGATGTTCCTCAATCCATAACTGCTTGAAACAGCATGTCTCACTGGACCACTGCTTTTGATTTCTTGTCCACGAAGTCCAGGTCTTTGATTTAAATTCCTTGGAGATCTAGTATTTGATACTGTACTGGAGCTTCCTACTTCCATCAGACTCGCATAACTAGACTCTGAACTTCCCCCCCTGGATTTAGGCCCTCTCTGATTTTCTTCTGCTGGAGGAATGAGCTCTGAAAATTCTGGTTCATCCTGTACACTACTACTTTCAGATGAATCTGCCTCAAACTGAGAGGATAATATTTTCCGAGGTTCCATAATTCGTTTTTCTGGGTTACTAGTAGATCTAGAGGAACTTCTAATTGGTTCCTTGCTACTTGAAGAGGACTGGGATAAAGGCCTCGGAGATTTACCCTTTTCAGAAGATCTGACTTGAGAAACTTTGGGAGTATTGGCTCTACTACTGCAACTCAATTTGCTGCAAACTTGACCTGTTCGTTCTCTAGTATTAGCAGTATCTCTAAGTACATGGCTCATCCCCTTTCTAGGGACTACCACCCCATCCACGCCTCTTCGACCAGAATACTCTTCCATCAATTGCTGATTACCACCAAATCTGCAACAAATGACGTGACACTAGTTATTAGATTATTGAACACTAACCAGGCCAACAGATTAAAGAAAATCACGACAATGGACAAAGCAAAAATAAGCATAAATAACATAGAATTTTCAAGATTGTCACAGGTAGAATGTAGGTTGTATGTGAAAATAGTTTTACATGTTTCTCAAATTTATATCCATAATGATAGGACCGTATAGATGATTAGGGCCAGGTGACACAGGATGTGGAGGGCAGGCCAAAATTTGGCATGTATAGTATAGGAAATGGTCTAAGTATAGCGGGAAGGCTTAGCTGGAAATGTCCATTATCTTCAATACAGATTACAGTATATTTCAGAGTTTTCTTTTGTCACTAATCTATCACATAATATAGTTGCAATTTAACGTCTGCCCAGACTAGCAGCCCCACTTCCAGTGCCTAAATATTAAGTTTGAATATAATCAAGAAAATAGGAACTTTCCCAGTTTTATGCTTTTGAATAATCTTTTATAAATTAAGTGGCATATCTAGAAATCATTCTAAATTTGTCATGTTTAAAACCATATTTTTCATATTCCTTCTTTGAAATCTTCATTATTTGCATTAGAAAATAGTCCTTACATCAAGCATACAAAAAGATTGGAACTCAACTTACAGGGGAAAAAAATGACTGGACAGTCAAAGAAAGGCAGTAATCACCCATGAAAAGAAAAAAAATAGTTCGAAAGAAAAAACTTGAACAAAAGAAATGTCATTGTTAAATGATCATGAAATGGATAAGGAACATGTAACAGAAGATTTAATTTTATGTTCCTAGAAAGAACTTGCATACAAAAGTATTCTTAAAAAAATAAGAACGCCTTAAACTAATTAGAGTGTCAAAACTTACAAAAGAAAACAAGATATAACTATTCAAATTCTTATATTCCAAACATTCTCCGCAGATACAACAAAAATTCCTTTTGCATAAGAAACAATAAAAGCTCATACATAAGAAATACTATACTATGAAACTAATATTTCAATGTAAAGTGGATCAAGATAGAGTTATCTTTTTTTTTCTTTCAATTAGGAACAAAACAAGTGAGACAGATAGGTAGAAACAATGAATGAGTTTGTGTTTTACTTCCTTTTCTTCTTCTTCATAAATAGATAAGAAAAGAGAATGAACTGAACAGGTGAGGAAATTGAAAATCATGTCAGATAATTCTAAAAATTTTGGAATAATTAAACACTCTAAACTCAAATGATAAAAATTTAAGAAAATCAGCAACAAGAATTCGCCAAACAGTCAATACTTCTAGCAAGAAGCTAAGTTGAATTATTGAATCTTCCAAGCAGCCTGTTACAAACCATGAAAACATGTTCTAGAGCTTTAACCACAAATCTACAACGATATGTCTAGTTTGACTACTGGAAGAGTCACTCCAATGGCTTTGTACAGGTTTTCTAATCACCAGGGAAAAACTACCAATACTTTGTTTTATGTATAGTACAAAAGACAAAGAGCTCATACTCTAACTTCTCTGAGACAATACGATACTATTTAATCACAGATTGGTACTGTGAGATAAACACCTAAGAACGAAACAGATTAAACATAATATAGAGATTTTATTTCATGTTTGGGTATTTTGGAAAATTAACAAAACAGGAAATAAGGTTAAAAATATGATTAGTTTTGGTTCTACTAAAGAGTAGAACCAAGAATATAAAAAGACATTCCATTCCCTTTTGGTCATGTGACAAACTCTACCAATAAGTACACAAAGCTTGATTAGACAATCAAACCATAGCCATATTAACACACGTTATTATCCTTATAATCTGTTAAAACCATTCAATTGGGGTGCTAGTACTCTCAAGGAACCCCAAAATCTGAATCATTTAAAATAATATTCAGCTAAAATGAACAATTCAAAACAGGGAAAAGAAAAAGAAGAAACAATACATATTAGAAGATGATCAACAGAAAACAACATGAAGCAAACTGCAAAGTAACTTCATTTATCAATTGATCATAGAAGAATCAACTAACAAACTCAGTCTTGAGATGAAAGTCCTCAACAACAACAACAAAAAATTAGTTGCTTTTGTTTTTAATTGCTACTAAATGGCCCATAATTTCATCCCCAGAAAGAGGGTGTCGCTTCATTCATAAAGAACACACTTTCACCGAACCACACAACAATCACCAAAAATTAAAATAAAATAAATTACAAACAAAACACCCACATTCCCGTTCTTTCAGCGCTCAAAATAAGCTCAACACAACAAACCAACAGTGAACAAACAGAAGAAAAAAAAATACCTTTTTACAAAATAAAATAAAACAAACAAACCCTTTTCAATAAAAATTTCCCATTAATTTGTTCAACAACAACGATGAAAAAAAAAATTTTAAAATTAAATCAAAATCCCAATTAACCCATGTTTTCAATTTCTGAGTATCTCGATGATCACCCCGGGAAAAAAAGTCAATATATTATATCCAGTTTCAATTCGGGTCGATAATGATTACCCGAATTTCTTCGTCCAAAAAGAAGGAATGATTAAGGAAAAGGGAAGATGGGTTGGAAAAAAAAGTGATAATTTTCAAGTGAATTCAATAGCTTCACCTTATTCTGCTGCTGCTGTTATTGTTGGTGGTGGTGATGTTCTTCTTCTCTGGCCTTAAAAAAATAAAGAAAAGTTTCAGAGTCTAAGAGAGAAAGAAAGCATTTAGAGAGAGAGAGAGAGAGGGAAAAGTGCAAAACGTGTGTGATTGATCCAATGCTGAGGCAGACAACATTTATTTAATCACTATCTTTTCCAAAGCTAACAAAAAAAGCAGCAACTAAATAATTATATTTATTAATTTTAAATTAAATATTTAAGAATAAATAAATAATAAATAATACTATATATTTAGAGATTTTTTCAATATTTTGAGCTTTTACCAACAACTGTCTTAAAACCCAGATACTTTTTTTATTCACTCATAATTTTTCAATTTATTATAATAACAAATTTTGAACTCAATATTTAAAACAGTCTGAGAAAACAGGAAAGTTAGTTGCACCAATCAGAATGGATTTTATATATTTTTATCTTTAATTTTATCACAATTTTATGTCTACTTCTTTTTATAAATATTGGTAAGTTTTGATAATTTATTTTTTATTCATCCTATCAGATTGAATTATAGGTAAATATTTTACAAAAATCAAGTGATTGATTTTTTTCATATTATATAGTCAAATAAAATTTTTATATGAACATTATTTTGTAAAGAATATATGAATTTGCTAATGCTGCTAATTTTGGTGATATAGTCTTCTCCTTAAATAACAATTATAATGCACTTTATCATATATTACCTCTTTATTTTACGAAAATTACTATTATTGATATTTATAATTTTAAATATATTAAAATATATTTTAAGTCTAATTTAACATAAATATATTTACTCACTCACAAAAAGATAAATTTATCTTGAAAGAAGCTCTTGAAAAAAAAAACTTGAAAGGTGGTGATTTTGGATTTGGTGTAAAATGATTAACTAATGTGAGGTTCAACTTTAAGTCGTGTTTATGGTGCGTGAAAATGAAAGGAAAAAACTTATGTAATTTAGCAAAAATTAGGGAAATTGAAGGAAAACAAAATTTGCAACAATCAATTTCAAAAGAAAATATTATTTTTTTCTAAAAAATTCATACAAATTTCTATTGTTAAAAATATTAAACAGAATTCAGTAACTTCATGCTAACAAAAATATAAGAAGTTTTTCGATCAACACTAATAATAATTTAAATACATTTTTCTTTTTTAACTTTTTAAATAATTTTTAGAGACTAACATTGAAGGAATTCCAAATTCTAAAATGAATAAGATTTCAAATGTGTTAATTGACCTTAATAATTGTTATCTCAATGTAAAAACAAAACTATATTATGCTATGATGTATATTCATAATACTTAGTCTATGTAGTTGCATAGTATTTGAGTTTAAAAAAATAATAATACCTTAATATCGAATTGAGAGGAGGAAGATGAAGCTCTTTCATTGATGAATTCTTTTTCTTCATAAGTTTTCTTTTGAATGGATGTATATGACAACAAAAATTATATTAGATTGTTTAGTTTTCTAACCCTTTATATAGAATAAAATAAGATTTTAAATTTATAATAAGATAAAATTATCTTTTATTTTAATTAATATATAAAGAAAAAGTCTTGAATATACTAATTAAATTAAATATTCCAATCATTATATTATCTTAATTTTTGAATATTTAGTTAAAAAAGATAGATATTTTCTTTTCTTGTGTAATAATTTTGAAAAGAAAATATAATCTATATTTACTTTCCTTTGATTATCCATTGAAAACCAGTAATTAACCCTAAATTAAATGAGGATCTTTATTTCAAAAATATCAAGTGTTAAGAATAACTAATTATTACGTCAAAACAATTGTCCTATTCGACAAGCGTATAATCATCTTTAAAATAATAATTATACACGTATATATTTTTATAAAAAAACAAATAATTAATTACTTTTCCAAATATTTTTTAAATTATGTTAATAAGTTATTATTTTGTGTTTGTTAAACGTTTCTAAATATTTATTTATTAAATGCTTTTGAAAATAAATAAAAAATATATTAACAAATCTCAATTTATATTTATGTACATCAAAATTTATTTTAATTTTAGTCCTCACTTATATATTTGGAATTTGTTTCTCGTTATATTATTATATTTTAAATATTTTTATTTTTATTTTTCTCTAATTTTTTAGTTTAAAAGAAGTAATATTGTATAAGCGATGTCTAATGTTATTTTGAGTATGAATAAATTATATTAAAAAAGAAAATATCTATAAAGTGACAATACATGCTAAATAGTTATAAATTTTATGCCATTTATTTTGAAAATAATATTTTGATTTTATTATTAGCACTTAAATATATTGTTGGTTTATAAAAAAAATAGATTTTGTTATTTATCGTCAATTATTTTTTCTTATATTTTTTTTCATGTCTAGTTAATTTTTTATTTTATTTTTATCTAGAAACTATCTAAATTACTTATTTAATTATTAGCGGGAAAGTGTCTCTATATTGATTTAAAAATATAAAATTTAATGTTGGTTATGTAAAAGATAGTGGATGGTTTATAGTGTTTTGTGTTATTGAAATAAGTCAGTTATTTAGTGCATTGTGTTATTGGTATATATGATTTTAGTAAGCCAAGTAATTTGTATTCGTTCTATTTTTTTAATTTTAAAATATAATATAAGAGTAAAATAAATATATGAAATATATGATAATTCTCCTTATACATATACTCCTCATATATTAATATAGATTCTAAATGCTATATAAATTTCTTTCCTCATTAAAAAATAATAATAAATATTATTTCTTTTATTAAAGACTAAAAATACAAACCTAATAATTTATTAGATACTAAAATTATAAATAAAATTGTTAGTTGTGGTCTATTTTGTATTAGTATTGTCATTTTTACTTTCAATATTCAATATTTTACCCTATTTTAAAAATATATATTACTTTCAAATTTGGTATAATTTTTATCAAATATAATATCATTTAATATTTTATTTTATTTGATATTGAAGATAAAAATAATATAAAATGTTAAACAAAAACAAATAATAAATTTATTTATTTTTTATTTTATTTATTTTTTTATCAACAATAAAAAATGAATAAATGAGAACCACTTCACGGGTGGTTCAACCCTTATACATAGTACACAAAAGACCAACTTCATACGATTACCGTCGACTGACTAAAAAACTTTGCCCATACTAAATCCGGAAAAGCAAACTTCAAGACACCATCCTCACACACACTATAGGTTCAAACACCAATTAGAAAAGGAAAACAAAGCAGAGCGGATTTTAATTGAAATCCAAGACAACACCTTAACTTGTACTAGAGCGAACACCTCAGACGCGTCAGCCACCCCCCTTTTGAAAATGATAAAATTCCTATGATTCCAGATTTCGGTCACCACCCCAACTAAAATTGTGCTCCAAACATCATTTACCGAATCTGAAGACATGCTCATCCTGAATTGATCAAAGTTAGACTTAGGGTCAATGTGATACACGAACGATACTCCAAGCCACTTAAAGCATAGACACCAGACATGCCAAGCAAACCTGCAATCGAAAAACAAATGGCGACAGGACTCTACCTCCTCCCCACACAAACATCACGCAGAATTTTCAACCAGCACCCCTATTCTTAACAAATTGACCCTAGTAACCAACTTATTTTCCAACATCCTCCAAGCAGTGAGAACAACAAAAGGTTATGCTTTACATCTCCACAACTTACTGAATACTGGAGAGAAGACCACCTCATTGTCCTTCCTAACATGGTTATAGGTAGAGTTAACTGAAAACGTTTGAATACCCCAAACCTTCCAAACCCAACTATCCGCCACTCCCTGAACCAATCCAGCCTCAAGCAAAACCTGACTCAGCTGGTCTACCAAAGGCTTCTCCCAATCAAAAAAGGATCTTCACCAGGCAAGCTGCCAAACCCACACGCCATTAGCCCAAAACCCAAGCTCAGCCACCTTTGCGTCGTTCGCCGAACAGATAGAAAATAGTCTCGGAAAGACTCTCTTCAGTGCATCACTACCCAACCACCTGTCCTCCAAAAAGAAATATCCTTTCCATCCCCAACTATCCATATTTTAGCATATTTTGGATATAAGGTTTATTGGTTATTTAGGTTAATGAAGAAAAAGTTTATGAATTTAGGTTTCATTGATGGAAATTTGTTAGGAAATGTCAAACACTCATGATTTTGATTAAGTGTTGAAAATAACTAAGTATAAAATATGGTTATGCTTTGTTTGTAAGACGATAACTTCATTTCAACAAACCGATCATGTAAGATGTAAGTGTTTCATCTGTCAAATGATGCAACACTATGTTGTCTTCTTTTACATATGATAAACCAAGGATATGCTTAGATGATACACACATAAATTTAAGCTAACCTAATACTACACAAATATATACATGCTTATTTTATGTTGCAAGGAATGTTTGTTACTTTTTGTTATCAAAGAAATTTGTTCAAACATAAGTCTCATCAATGATTTATTTGGATGAAGAGCTAAAATTATTTTTCTTCAACAACTTCCTAACATTAACATTGTCAACTTTGAAAGACTATTTGCTTCGTACAGTTGTGTTTTAGACAAATCAAGCAAATGAACATTGTCCAAGAAGAGATAAGTACATTCAACCACTACGATGTTACGTAAATAAAGAGTAATTAATGTTGTATGGAGTGCATTTAATGCATCATTCACAATCGAGCTCATTAGACGAAAGGACAAAATTCAAGTGAGCTGAAGTTGCTCAACGACCAAAAACAAATTCACAATGATTATATTATTTAGCTTCTACTTAAAGCCATTTACCAAGAAGAAGAAACAAAGAAAAGAAAAACCATATAGCATTGTGCTAAAACACTACTTAATTTTTTGCATCCTTTAAAGCTTCATAGAGAACATGGTTCGTTTCACTTAACAAAAAAGAGAACCTTATATACATCAAAAGACACTATCACTCTCTAGTGAGCAACCCTTTGATCTATGGATTCACTAATAAGATAATTTACTTATTTTAGTCAAGCGTGATTCTTTGGCAAACAATAATCGATTATTAGTTAAGATTGATTGTTGTTAAAAGAATATTTAGTTTTAACCAGCACGATCCACCTCACTAATTTGACCCAACAAGGTAGGCTCATTAAAATAATATAAATAGCGCACATTCCAAGAAGTAGGTACGTCATTTTTTACTGTACTCTGACACCTAAATACCGAACTCCCTTGACTGACTTGAGCGTCGGAGTACCCCCCCCCCCCCCCCCCCCCCCCCCCCCCCCCCCCACACACCCC